>ERZ795047.502-NODE-502-length-48296-cov-7.952281_pt1 | contig 48296 bp, 40 predicted proteins | sample MGYA00375131_ERZ795047 | MGnify/ENA primary metagenome ERZ795047 (study PRJEB30176, sample SAMN05720228) | activated sludge metagenome | isolation source: Anaerobic digester | place: Japan | collected 2015-05-20 ... | reverse complement strand
TGGATGCCGTGTCGACGAAGCTCATTAATGGGTCCCCTCGGCAAGACCCTGCCAGACGGGAGCTTGAACCTGACAGCGTCGTAGATTTCCTTGCCGGTTACCTCGATTTCGAAGTGGCGGAGCACATACGCGACTGCAAACCCTGTGCACTCGTTCTTGCCCTGAATTTCAAATCGGTTGGGCGCTTCGATCCAGACGGATTCACGGATAACCTGCGTCACAGTATCAGCTCGTGCTAGGGGACCGCTTGCATAAAACCCAAGACCAGCAAGGACAAGGAATATGACGATGACGATGCTCTTCCACGGAATTTGCAAATCGAATGCACCTCCCCATCTTTGCCCATCTCAGTCTCTGCATATAGATTTTGCGATGCTCCTTGAGGGTTCTTTCAGGCCCCAGTTGCCCAATGAAAGCCGGGACACTTCTTGTGACTTGCCAAGAAGAAGACTATTCGCTGCCTACCCTATGCCATTTTTTCAGACGCGAGCTCAATTTGGGTCAACAGGTCAGGCCCCGGGCATGCGCCCTTAAATCCCTGCCCAAAACGATCATTATGCAGCCATGTATATTCCATGGTGTGGCTTAAGATGGCATGCTATAGCAGATCATGATCGGGCACATGTCGAAATGGAGCCCGAACCCGTTGCCATGTCGAAAAACCGCCACAATGTCACTTCCAAAGCCAGCGGGGCTATCAGCTCTCTCGCCGGTTACAGATCGGGTTGGCTTCAATATATATTACCTTTTCATGCGGGATGTGGAGTATGCGATTCGTGCCTGACTTAACATGACATCTAGTTGCTCTCATCCAATGGCCAAGGCTACCACGCCTGCCGCCATTGCAACAGATGCCCACAAGCGTTTTTTTCTTGAGCTGGGGTCTCCTTCCTCGAGCATCCGAGTCCCGGCAAGTGTGCCCAGGAGGATGCTGATTTCCCGTGCCGGGGCGACGTAGCTTACAGGCGATGTTGCCAGGGCCGTGAGGACCAAAAGATACGATAGGGGTGATGATATGGAGACTATGAGGGCAGGTTTCCATTGAGTGCGCATGGCGGTGCTCACTTCAGCTCGACGCTTCTTCGATAATAGGAAAAACGGCGCCATTCCTATGGCACGCACACAATTGGCAGCCGACGACAGAAACGCCGGTTTGACGCCGACCACATCAAGAGCGTACTTGTCCCACATAGTGTAACCTGCGATCAAAACCCCGGTGAGGAGCCCGTACACTATTGCTTTGCTGCTGCCGTCATCAGAAGGCGTAGCCTGCGGCTCCTCGGCGCCTGCAAGAAAGAATGCGCCTACTCCTATGAGCAATGCGCCTGCCAACGCTAATCCTGATGGGCGCTCTCCATACAAAAGCATCGCCGCCAACGTGGATAACAGCGGGCCTGTCCCGCGCGCCAGCGGATAGACGAGGGATAGATCCCCACATCCGTATCCCGCTTGTAGAGACAGGAAATAGGCTGTATGGATTGCTCCACTGACACTGATTGCGACGACTACAGAGAAAGGGGATGCTCCTGCTCCTGGCGTGGTCACGTTCCCGGTCATCAACAGCCACGCTGCCAAGGGAAACCAACACAATGCCGACCCGGCAGCCATCAGAAACACGTATGCCGCGCCGCCTTCAGCTTTCTTAGTCGCCAGATTCCAGCCTGCGTGGATCACAGCCGAAACGAGTACCAAGATAAGTGCGGAAGTTGTCACTGCTTCACCTCCTTCCGACGAATATTCTCTTTTACCGATTCAATCCCTGCTTGCGTCAGGCGGATGAAGTGGTGCCGGGGGCATGGCAGCACTTTGCCTCTAAAGTCGGAAGTGATATAGTCTACATGCAGCGCAGGGCCTGGTTATGATGGAGTTGGGAAGTGTCTGAGGATGGGTTTCCCGGATGCACTGCGTTCTGCATGAGACTGCAAGGAGGATGAGTTGGAATATGCTCTGCCACAGACTTATAGCCCTCGATCTCGATGGTACGGTGCTCACAGACGACAAAAGAATTGCGGACAGTACGAAGTTATGGGTCGGAAAAGCCGCAGATGCCGGGGTCATCGTCACGTTTGCCACGGGGAGGGGAAGGCAAGACGCGCTTTCATTCGTGCGTGAGCTCGATCTCGATTCGCCGATGGTGTTCTTGAATGGGGCTGAGATTTGGGGTGGACCTGGACAGCTGTTGGAAAGGCACTTCATGGATACTGAGGACATTTACCGGTTACACCAACTGACGGCGGAGACTGGATGCTGCTTTTGGGGATACACCGTGGAGACCCTAATACAGAATGACTGGAGTAACGACATGCTTCATCAAGAGTGGATGAAGTACGGCATGTACTGCGACGATGTCGACTTAATGGCCCAATTACGCGACTACGTTGATAGCTGGGGGACGGTCGAGGTAACCTGCACGTCTGATGCGAACATGGAAGTCACTGCTCGGGGAATCACGAAAGCCCGAGGAGTCAGGAGAATATGCGAACAGATAGGCATCGAGATGGAGGCGGTCATGGCTGTTGGAGATGGTCTCAACGATCTGGACTTGATTGAAGGCGCAGGATTGGGCGTGGCAATGGGCAATGCCGCAGAAGAGCTGAAGCGGGCTGCCGACTTTGTTACTGAATCCAACGAGGATGACGGTGTGGTTCTGGCGATTCGCCGTTGTATCTTTGGCATGTAATTGCTATTGGCGAAGGGACAATGGCGACCGAATATCCCCCCCGATTGGCTTCCAAATTTCATTCTTGTATTGTTTCCCAGACGACAGTCTATAAAACTGATGATGGCGCTTGAAAGCCTCTAACCTGAGGGCCTAGCGGAAGTGTATCACGCAGTGACATCGCTAGCCGGCGACCTATGGTGTTCCCTAGGAAGCCGCAAAGAGCGCCCCAGCATTATCAAGAAACTCTATCGAGGCTTGTCCAGACACATACGATGTGCGTTGGGCCGTGCCCCATTATTATAAGCATTCTTTGTACAATTATTGTGAATAATTTTCTGTTTGACTTATCTAGCTCGCACACGTATAATTACAGACTAATATCTATTAACGATTTATCATTAGATGCAGCAAGGGGGCAACAGGACATGTCGAAAAGGACAGTTCTAGCAATCGTGGCAGCACTTCTATTGGTGTCTGCATCAACCGTGGTTTTGGGAGCCGGTCCGACTAAGGGCGGCACTCTCAAGATCGCGGCGTCATCCATCCAACAGCTTGATCCATACAAGACTGCCGCCAATGACGAAACTAATCTGTGCGGCCTCGTCTTCGATCCCCTCGTGGTTATCGGCAAAGATAGTTTCGAGCCGAAACCCCACCTTGCGCAAAGTTGGGAAATGCCTGATGAGAACACTTGGGTTTTCCATATTCGCAAAGGCGTGTACTTCCAGGAGGGCAATGAGGTTTTCAAAAAGGGCGCCAAACGTGAAGTGACGGCGGACGACGTCGTGTATTCCATTAATCGTTTCATCAACGTTAGTACTGCTTTCACCCTTGGCCCAATCAAGAGTGTCAAGGCACTCGATCGTTATACTGTCGAGATCAAGACGCCTGAGCCGTCGCCGTTTCTGGTCAGCGATCCCAACCGATTGCCAAGTGTGGGCATAGTGCCTCGTGAGGCAATCGAGAAGCTTGGCGAAGATGGCTTTGCCAGAAAGCCCATAGGCTCAGGGCCATTCCAGCTCAAGAGCTTTTCACCCGATAAAGGCGCTGTTCTTGAACGGAATCCTCGCTACTGGTTGCCGGTATATCTCGATAAAGTTGAATTCGTCGTCATACCTGATCCGACGGTTCAGGTAATGGCCGTTACTTCGGGGCAAGTGGACATAATCACGTATCTTGTGAACATGGACGCCATGCCCACGATTTCGAAGAACCGCAAGCTGGCTGCTGTGAGAGGTCGTGGCGGCTCATATAGGGGTCTTGGTTTTAACGTGACTGTTTCGCCTTTCGATGAATTCGCGGTGCGCGATGCGATTTCGAAGGCCATGAACATTGATGCCGCGTTCAACGCAGTGGTAGCTCCCCATGGCCAGCGGGCATATGGGCAGTGCCCTCCCTGGGTTGCCCATGGCTATGATCCAAGTCTGAAGAGCCTGTGGAAATATGACCCTAAGGAAGCCGTAGCAATACTGAATAAGGCCGGATTCCGAGACACAAATGGCGATGGAATACTTGACCGAAATGGGCAGCCCTTGAAAGTGGAGATAAAGACTGTCCCCGGTTCGCAAGTGAGGGTGCTCACAATCCTCGCTACACAGCTCAGGCAGATCGGGATAGATGCATCAGTAGTGCAGCAGGATACGGCCGTTTGGGTGTCTGACATCATGGGCGGGAAGTCCGGCGTGTTCTTCGACTTCAGTTTCGCAGGAACCACTGGTCTGCATTCGCTCTTCCACAGTGAGGCGATTGGCAAGACGAATGGCCACTTCTATGCCGATTCCACTGTAGACTCCCTGCTCGATCAGGCGCTAAGGACCACTGACATGAAGAAGCTGTCGAGCCTCTGGAAGCAGGCGCAACGCAAGATCATGGAGGACAGGGCCTCGATACCGCTCTACTTCGAATGGGGATACTCGGTTGTAAACAAGAAAGTCAATGACTACGTGTCGCCGTGGGGCGGTCTCCACCTAGTGACACTCGAGAACAACGTCTGGATTTCAAAGTAGCGTTCATTCCTGACAGATCGATTCGTACGGGAAGATGAACCCAGGAAGCTTCGATGGGGAGGGATACGTTGCTTGGCGACGCAGCCTTGAAATGTAGCGCCCTCCCCTGTGAAGTTAGGGGGGAAGGTCAGAGTTGACCAGATATATTGTACGTCGTCTTTTGGCGACAGTGCCGGTTATAATCGGCATCACCTTCATAGTGTTTGCGATGGTCAGTTTCGCTCCCGGCGACCCGATCGAGCTTATGCTCGGATCGGAGACTGTAAATCCGGAATACGCCGAGCGAATTCGGATAGAATTGGGCCTCGACAGGCCATGGTACGAGCAGTATTTGCGATATATGAGTGGATTGCTCCGTGGCGATATGGGAAGATCGATAGTCTACAATCGTCCGGTAGCAGGGCAGGTCAAAGAGAGGTTTGCAAACACGGCCATTCTTGCCGTATCGTCCGCGATATTTGCGCTACTGATCTCGATCCCGTTGGGCGTGTTGGCCGCTGCAAAGAGGCGCACTTGGATAGATTACACAGCGACGACCCTTGCAATGCTAGGAGTCTCGCTTCCAGGGTTTTACCTTGGACTTCTGCTGATTCTTCTTTTTGGAGTGAGGCTCGGATGGCTTCCCATCACAGGAATGGGCGCTGCGGGATCGGGCGCTTGGGAGTATATCAAACACTTGATACTGCCATCTATAACGTTGGGCAGTGGAATGGCCGCGATTCTGACGCGTCTCACAAGATCGTCCGTGCTTGAAGCGCTATCACAAGACTTCGTCCGTACTGCCAGGGCCAAAGGGGTCCGTGAGAAGACGGTCCTTTACAAGCACGCTCTCCGCAATGCGCTGTTGCCCGTAATTACCACCTTCGGGCTGCAATTCGGATCATTGCTCGGAGGAGCTGTGATAACAGAGACGATCTTTTCGTGGCCGGGCATAGGCATGTTGGCTGTGAACGCAGTCAAACAGCGAGACATTCCGGTAATCCAGGGGACAACCCTTGTTTTCGCTCTCAGCTTTGTGCTGATTACACTCATCGTCGATATAGTATACGTATTCATAGATCCGAGGATTAGATATGAGTAAAGAAAGAGAAAGAATTGAGGAAACAGAGGGAACGATAAGGTCTGAGTTTGCCCATGTCGTGCAAGTGTTCTTCAGGCATAAGCTCGGCGTTTTGGGACTGGTCATGCTCGTGGCATTCGTGGCCATAGCCATCTTTGCGCCGGTCGTTGCGCCATGTGACCCATATGAGATGGACCTTGCGAATCCATTCCTGCCGCCGGGCTCGCCAGGACACATCCTCGGCACCGACAACTTTGGGCGAGACATGCTGTCACGGCTCATATACGGCTCAAGAATATCTCTTCTTATCGGCATTGTAGTTGTGTCGATATCGAGTGTTCTCGGGTCGTTGCTTGGCATGGTTGCAGGTTACTACGGCGGATGGGTTGACGCATTGGTAATGCGTCTGGTTGAGGTGTTCTATTCATTTCCGTTTCTCATTCTCGTGATAGCGGTCATGGCTATTTTGGGCCCCAGCATATTCAATGTCATGTGGGTGTTGGGCGTTGTAAGCTGGCCGCTGTACGCACGTTTGGTGAGGGCCCAGGTAATGGCCCTTAAATCCGAAGATTTCATTAAAGCTGCGAGCGCGTTAGGATGTAGCGACGCCAGGATCATGTTCAGGCACATACTCCCCAACGTGCTGACGCCCGTGATAGTCTCGGCAACCCTTGGAATACCCAGCGCGATACTTTCCTCTGCATCTCTGGGTTTTCTGGGGTTTGGAGTTCAGCCGCCAACCCCTGAGTGGGGTGCGATGGTGAGCGAGGCCAAGGATTTTATGTTGATCAACTCCAACATGATTATCTGGCCGGGCCTCTGCATTTTTCTGGTTGTTCTCAGCTTCAACTTCGTGGGCGATGCATTGCGGGACGCTCTCGATCCGCGCCTTGCCAAACAGCTGAACTGAACGCAGTCGAGTGGATAGCACCAATGCCGCGAAGGTTACGGCATGCGAAAGCACTAGCACTATATGTAGCTTGGGAGGTTTGCAAATGAAAGCAGACTTGACGATAGAAGAACGATTGGCTGCAGTCCCTGAATACACGCGATTTGTGACAGTTGACGAGCTTTATGCACGCGCCAAGGCGGTGGCGGAGGCCCGTCCTGACATTGCAAAACTGGCCATTGTCGGAAAATCTACAGCCGGCAGCGAGATACCTATGGTCTCCATAGGCGACGGGCCTGTGAGCATATTGATCTTTGCCTGTCCGCACCCGAACGAACCCATCGGGGCGATGATGACTTACTTCCTAATGGAAGAGCTCCTGAAGGATGAGGACCTGCGTGCGGGTCGCACGTGGCATATCATGCCGTGTGTCGATCCTGACGGGACGCGTATGAACGAAGGATGGTTTGCAGGCCCATTCAACATCAGAAACTACGCGCACGATTTCTATAGGCCGCGGCCTCAGGATCAGGTGGAGTGGACTTTCCCAATAGAATACAAGACTCTCAAATGGGATACGCCCAAACCTGAGACGCAGGCCTTGATGAAGGCAATAGAGACGACACGTCCGGACGTGATGTACTCGCTGCACAACGCCGGCTTCGGAGGAGCTTATTACTATATATCGAGCGGGCTGAGCAAGGAAGACTACGACGAACTCCACAGAATTCCGATCGATCGCGGCCTTCCGCTCTCATTGGGTGAGCCTGAAGTGCCTTGGGCGGTTGAACTCTATCCGGGAGTGTACGAATCGTGCCCGATAACGGCTTCCTATGATTACTACGAGCAATTCGCGCCTGGCGACCCGGCACAGTATATCACGGCTGGAGCTGGCAGCGATGAGTGGGCCAAGACAGTATGTGATCCGTTTTCGATCGTCACTGAAGTGCCGTATTTCGTGTCTGCCAAAATAGGGGACGAGACTCCTATTGGACGAACGAGACGAGAGGTGGTTCTGGAGGGCATAGATAGGGGTAGGCGCATATACGAGTTGCTTGCCAAGGACCTAACCGCGACTGAAGGTCTGATAACAAGGCCTGAGGGAAAGCTCCTTCGAGGTGCAGTCGAAACATTCGTCGATTCGGAACTGAAGTCCATTCCAAGCCAAGAGCGGTGGGCGCGGGAGACTTCCGGGATGGATCAGCCTGCTACAGTTGCTCAGGAGGTTGACTCGATCTATGTGGGCGTGTTCTACAAGATGATAGTCGCCAGCATGTTGGCTCGAGCCATAGCGGGCGAACTTGGTGCGGAGAGTCAGGAGGAATGCTGCGATGGGGGATATGGATGCAGCTGTGCGCCTAAAAGGCAGATCCTGCGGTCCGTTCTGTACGACCTCAATGCCCATATTGACAGATGGGCCACTGATATAGAAGAGAATCTTGCATACGAAGTGGTCCCCATAAAGGATCTGATCGAGGTTCAATATGGAGCGCTTCTTGTAGTTCTCAATGCGAAAGGATTCTAAGGGGGGGCACAAGAGTGCCAGAACTGCACGAACCGTTGTTATCAGTCAGAAATCTGATCACTCGCTTCATGACTGAAGACGGAGAGGTAACAGCCGTCGATGACGTGAGCTTTGATGTATGGCCAGGCGAGACCTTAGGCATAGTCGGCGAGAGCGGATGCGGCAAGAGCGTGACATCCCTTTCGGTAATGCGACTTGTTCAGAGTCCTCCCGGGGTGATCGCTTCCGGGCAGGTGATGTTCGGAGGACGAGATTTGTTATCCATACCAGAACATGATATGCGGAAGATCAGAGGAAACGAGATATCCATGATATTTCAGGAGCCGATGACAAGCCTCAACCCCGTATTCACCGTGGGTGACCAGATTATGGAGGCAATACTGCTTCACCAAGCGGTAGACAAGCGTACTGCAAGAAAACTCGCTATAGAGATGTTGCGGAAGGTGGGAATTCCTTCGCCCGAGCGGCGTGTGGACGAGTATCCGCACCAGATGAGCGGCGGAATGAGGCAGAGGGTCATGATCGCCATGGCAATTGCCTGTAATCCCAAGCTGTTGATAGCAGATGAACCCACAACTGCCCTGGACGTGACGATTCAGGCGCAGATCCTGGACCTCATAGCGCAGTTGAAATCGGATAGCGGAGCGTCGGTGATGCTCATCACCCACGATCTGGGCGTGATTGCCGAAACGGCTGACAGGGTAGTAGTGATGTACGCATCCCAGATAGTGGAGACAGGCGATGTGATGACGATATTCGAGAAACCGGTGCATCCCTACACCGCAGGTCTGCTTCGTTCAGTTCCCAAGCTGAATGAAGAGACAGAACGGCTCCATCCTATCGATGGCGTCGTCCCGAGTCCGTTGCGAATGCCGGAAGGGTGCCGGTTTGCGCCTAGATGTCCTAATGCCCAACCGGCCTGCAGGCGCGAAATGCCTCCCTTGAGGAGAATCGCTCCTGGGCACGAGGTAAGGTGTATCAGGGCAGAAAAGGAGGCGGACCAGAAGTGAGCAAAGGATCAGCTGAAGCTCTGCTCCGCGTAGATAATCTGACAAAGCACTATCCGATTACTCAGGGGATAATTCGCCAGAAGCAAGTAGGCGCAGTCCGGGCGGTTGATGGAATATCCTTCGAAGTTCGAAGGGGCGAGACTTTGGGCCTTGTAGGCGAGAGCGGATGTGGCAAGTCAACCACCGGGCGGCTGCTGATGCGGCTCGAGGAGCCTACGGAAGGATCGATCCGTTTCGACGGCTGTGATTGGCTTTCAATGGGCAAGGAAGATCTCCGGAGAGCGCGCAAGGATATGCAGATAGTCTTCCAGGATCCATTTTCATCTCTCAACCCTCGGATGACCGTGGGTGAGATGGTTGGCGAGCCCTTGCTGGTTCACGGGATTGCAAAAGGCGCCGAATTGGAGCGGAGGACTGCAGAGCTTTTGGGAGTTGTCGGGCTTGACAGATCGCATGCACACAGGTATCCGCACGAGTTTTCCGGCGGGCAACGCCAGCGAATCGGCGTTGCGAGGGCGCTCGCACTCAATCCCAAGCTGATAATCCTGGACGAACCCGTATCGGCTCTGGACGTTTCCGTTCAGGCGCAGGTCATCAACTTGCTCCAGGATCTGCAGCAAGAGTTCGGGCTGACGTATATCTTTATCGCCCACGACCTTGCTGTAGTTCGGCACATAAGCAACAGAGTGGCCGTGATGTACCTGGGAAAGATTGTAGAGCTGGCGCAGAAGGATGAACTATGTTCAAGCCCTCTGCATCCGTATACGGAGGCGCTGCTATCTGCGGTGCCGATACCCGACCCGAAGCTGAGGGGCGGGAGACAGAGGATAATACTTGAAGGAGACGTTCCTAGCCCGGTTGACCCCCCGAGCGGCTGCAGGTTCCATACGAGATGTCGGTTGGCTCAGGACATATGCAGCGAAAAGGAACCGGTGCTCGAGGATGTTGGCGGAGGACATATGTGCGCCTGCTGGGTGCGAGGCCGCACAGAGGTTGCATGATGTGAATATGCCGCTGAGGTTTCCGGCGGAGTTTCGCCAATCCCATGAAAGCTCTCATGTGGATTGGCCGTTAGTTGGGCGTGTCGCTTCTGCAAGAATGACCTGTCGACGGGTCGCCCCACTCTGAGGACTGGGGAAAAGAAGCGACGCGCCGGCGTCGCCGTCAATATGCCAGCCTTCGGAGGTTGCTGCAATTGACACTCGCATACTTGGGGATTCTTAGGCGCTCGAACCGTAGCCCACGACCTATGCCAGGCTGTGGGCTGCCGGTGAAAGGACTTGGATCTCACAACTAGCATGTGACGCGAGAGTCCTAATATCAGTCCTTGTCATCTACGAACATGTCAGCACGCTTGAACCAGTTGAACCCTGCTTCCTCAGTGGCCCGGACAAGGTCCTCATTCCCATCAGGCAGTTTGTCTGCACGGTAGTGCAGGCCAAACCTGTATTGCGCTGCATTTATCAGTCCAGCTTCCCGGACTCGTTCCAGGCATTCAACAGCAAATTCATCGCCGTGCACTGCTTTGCATACTTCCTCCAGAATTGCTACTCGCTCTTCGGTGGCTTCAAGGGCAAACCCTTCGTACTTGTTTTCATAGGCCCGCAGCAATTCTTCAGCATCCAGATCCCGGTAGACCTCATCATGCACTACAACGTCTGCCCCCAACTTCCTGCGGGGCATTGGTCGTTCTCGGGGATACCCAATAGCCAGCAACACTACGGGAAGCACTCCATTTGGGAGTTCGAGCAGTTCGCGAAGTTCACGAAGGCATTCCAGGACGGTTCCAATGTAACACGAGCCGAGCCCGACGGCGTCGGCGGCGGTGCAGATGTTTTGAGCACAAATGACAGTATCCTGAAATGAGATCCAAAAGTGGCGGAACGACTGTGTGGCGGAGAACGGAGCGTCCTCCAAGGATGCCCACCGTTCTAGTCGGTGCCAATCAATGCAGAATACTAGGTTGACCGGGGCTTTGGCAATGAAACCCTGATCGCCGCAGAATTCGGCCAGGCGGATGCGCATGTCATGATTTTCGACCTTTATTATGGAATATGGCTGTAGATTGCCGCCGGTTGGCGCATGGATTCCGGCATTGAGCACTGCATTAATCGTCTCTTGCGGTATCTTCTTGTCAGAAAAATCGCGGCAGCTCGCCCTCGACGTAAGCAGACGAAGGGTTTCGTTGCCATTCGCATAGCCATTGGCGCAGTTCATGTGCCTACCTCCTCAAAGCCATACTATTGTTCCCGCGGGCGTAGCAAAAGATATGCTGAAAGCCGCGTGGAAGGCTGCGCATCATTTGATCCCAGTTAAGGTTTTAGGGGCGCCTTCCGACGCCCCTAAATCGAATAGATCTAGTCAGTTATCCAACTGCATTACGGCAACATAAGACCGTAGTATGTTTTTACCGGACGAACTACTCGAACGATCCGCCCCAATCGTAATCATCGTCTTCTTCGTCGGTCGTATCTTCCCAGTCGAAATCCCAAGAGTCACTGTCGAAATCTGTGGACTCAGTGTCGTCTTCGTCGTAGTCCCAGGTTTCCGTTTCCTCAAAATCGTTGTCCAGGATGTCCTCTTCGGGCTCTTCTTTCTTGCCGCAGCCGACGAGCGACAACGACAGCAGGACTACCAGGAACAATGCGAGCAGCCTACTCAGCCTTTTCATGACAATCTTCCCTTTCCAGACATGTGTAATGAGTCGAAATTAGGAGTAGCCTCCTACTCTATAACTAATAATACTACTATGGACTTATTTGTGAAGAGCTAAGTTTACATATTACCTAGGGTTTTGTCTGGAAGGTCAGAAAGATGAGCATTTTAGCCGCTAAAAGCAGGATGGCCAGTCTCTGCAACAGAGGAATTGGATTATAATAAAGCATGGAGTCGCGTGCTTTACAAGGAAAAGTATGGTGTTGGAGAGATGAAAGTGCAAAACGATGAGAAAGAGCTATTGCTGAAAAACGGACAAATTCTAGCTATTGACGAACCGAACCTCCAGGGCGACGCAATACTCGTTCGCAACGGCAGAATAGCTTACGTTGGCGCGGAAGAAGGGGCATTTTCGCGATGCCATGGTAGACCAGAGGTTATTGACCTTGAAGGCCGGGCCGTTGCGCCGGGCTTTGTGGAATCACACATGCATCCGTCCATATTGGCCGGAATGATGCTCGATGTGGATTGCACATACCCTTCTGTGAAATCTGTGGCCGATATTGTCGATAAGATTGCAGAACGCGTAGATGAGACCCCGAAGGGCGGATGGGTTCGTGGGTGGGGATACGACGACAGTAAACTGGAGGAACGCGTGCATCCGACTAGATGGGATCTGGACAAGGTTTCGCCTGACAACCCGGTCTATATAAGGAGGACTTGTGTACACATGGGCGTTGCCAACAGTCTCGCGCTGAGGCTGTCTGGAATAACGGCGGATACGCCTGATCCTGAGGGAGGGCGGATCGACCGCGATCCGGCCACTGGTGAACCCACTGGTTTGTTGATGGATCGTGCACAAGATCTGATAGCCATACCGCCGTACACCGATCAGGAAGTGGAACGCGGATTCGCACTCGCTCTTGGGCAGTTGCCGAAGTGGGGGATAACAACAGTCCACGACATGCTCGTCGATGCGGACGCGTTCGCAACCTACCAAAGACTAGCTGAAAGCCATAGCTTGCCTGCTCGGGTCCGCGTGTGGCTTGAAGGCATCACTTTCGGGTCGCGGGATGCGGGGCTTATCCCCTTTGTTTTAGGATCCGGACTCAAGAGCGGGTATGGAAACGACATGTTGAAGTTCATGGGCGTAAAATTCATCCTGGATGGCAGCATAGGCGGGTGTTCGGCAGCTGTGGAAGAGGATTATGCAGGCCGAAAGGGTGAAAAAGGGGTTCTCTATGTTGAAAGGGATGAGCTTTCACCCCTTGTGACAGAGTGTGTGAAAAATGGCATCAGGGTATCGATCCATGCAATAGGTGAAAGGGCCATAGAGCTTGCTATATCCTCTTTGGAGGATGCCGCGCGGGAGGTCTCCGTAGAGAGTGTGCGAGCTATGCGAAACAGGATAGATCATTGCGTATTGCCTACTCGAGACCACTTGAAGAGGATCCGAGATCTTGGGCTGGTGATCGAGGCGTCCACGTCTTTCATGTATGCTTTGGGCGACAGCTGGATATCGAACCTCGGCTACGAGAGGGCATGCCGCACATTCCCTCTAAGGAGCGCTATGGACATAGGCATTCGGGTGGCCGGCAATTCTGATTCGCCGGTGTGCGATGGCAGTCCTCTTCTGGGGATGTATGCGGCGGTGACAAGGAAGACTTCGAGCGGTATGACACTCGGTAATTCAGAGAAGATGACAGTGGATGAAGTTCTCCGTTCGTATACGGCAATAGGTGCCTATGCAGGCTGTGAGGAGAATCTTTGTGGCAGCATTAGCCCTGGCAAGTTTGGCGATTTAGTTGTCTTGTCGGAAAACCCTAGGTCGGTTCCTCCCGAGCACCTGAAGGATATAGATGTTGAAATGACATTCGTCGGAGGAGTCAAAGTCTTTGCCAAGTAATCTTGCTCCTACCTGAACCGGATCAGGGGAGAGAGCATGCCGGCAGAGGATGGCGTCTGACCCCGCGGGGGCTGCACAGGCCTTGCCCGGGGCGGCGCCAGGTCCTTGTCACATTGCATGCCTCCGGGCCGTGACACTCACCATGCCTGAAGGAAGGGGATTGTCGGGTGATCAAACCGAAGCCTGTTTCCGGCATAGGAGCATGTGCCTGTCCAGGCTGGAAGACCGTTATTGCCTGCTACAGCTTGGAAAATAACCTTCAAAGCCCCAACTTTGTCCTGGCGGGCCCGGTATCCCATTACCGGCTTTGTTCAGATTGAGTGAGGCCTGTTAGTTGGAGCCCAGTTTCATGCCGCCAGACGACGCAGGATCACAGCGCCCATGCGCATGAAAAAGCGCGAAGCCTGAGAACACTCCTGTTGCTGCAAACCATCGCATATGGGCTATAGCCGGCTGCAAAGGATCTATGTTAAATGCCGACATTTCCTGGACTGATTTGTATGACCAGGGCACTGGCGATAAGTCCCGGGCAGGGGGTGGGTGGGGAGAGCATTCGAAGCGCGGCGGTATTATACTGGCTACAGGAATCATGTTCGCCTTCTTGGTTTATACACAGGTCCGATATGGTCATGATCAGGAGACAGAAATGCTATAGTTCTATCTGTGGAAAATTGATGAGCCGTATTCCCCCGAGTGCACTCTCTACCCACTTGGATGCCTGTGTGTGATGGTTGCTATGGAGCGCTGCAAAGGAGCAGATTTCGATGGAGATTTCGAAGATAGGAGAGTTCGGCCTGATATCCCGGATCGATGATGGATGCGTGAATGATCCGTCCTCAGTAGTTCAGGGAATCGGAGACGATGCGGCTGTCGTGAGGGTTTCCCCCGGATGCATGCTTCTTATATGCACTGATATGCTTGTAGAGGATGTCCATTTCATAAGATGCGCTGCTCCCTGGACACATATAGGATACAAGGCTGTGGCTGTAAACCTGAGCGATATTGCCGCCATGGGCGGCGAGCCTAAGCATTGCGTAGTGTCGATCGCTCTTCCGCCATCGGAGAGGGTGGAGAATGTGGACCGGCTATATGAGGGAATGAAGTGCCTGCTTGCGAAGGACCGAGTCAATCTCGTCGGGGGCGACATGGTTGAATCCAGCATCCTTGCGATAAGCGTGACCATGGTGGGCCAGGCAGATGAGAAGAAGATAAAGTACCGCTATGGCGCAAGGCCCGGCGATGTAGTGATGGTCACCGGGGACCTGGGCGCGTCAGCAGCGGGCCTGCATCTTCTCGAGGCCGAGCTGAAAAGCGGAACATGGACTATCAATTCGGCGCCGGACATGGAAGAGCAGCCTCACCAAGAAGACCCCCGTTCAACTGCTTTGCGCGCTCATTTCCTGCCGGTTCCGAGGCTGGAAGAATCGAGAACCCTAGTAGGCCTTGGCCCTGGTTGCGTCACGGCTATGATCGATGTCAGTGACGGACTGGCCAGCGAAGTGGGGCACATATGCGATCGGAGTGGGACCGGCGCCTTGATCTATTCTGATCTCGTGCCAGTATCCGAGTCCGCCAGGATGATTGCGGACGAGGCAGGAATTGATCCACTCGAGTGGGCTCTTTTTGGAGGCGAGGATTTCGAACTCCTTTTCACCGTCTCCAAGGGTTGTGTACGAGATGTAGAAGATGCATTCGAGGCAGCTGGCCTTTGCCGTGTTACCGCTATCGGCGAAATAACTGAGCCTTCTCTGAGACGGTCCATTGTTATTGCAGGCGGCGAGAGGGTGGACTTGGCCCGGGACGGGTACGTCCATTTTAGGCAGGCTTTTAGATAAATTTGTCGTGGAGCATTGTACTGAGGTCGGCTTGTCTCGGGGTGTTTTAGACATCATCCGAATCAGCGCAGATAGGGGAGAGCACGACGCTGAACGAGTCATTGGGCTGTACGAGGATGGCCTCGTGCTATTTTTCTGCCCGGCAGAGCCGAGATGCGTCTGTGAAATGACGGAGAAATGGTGCAGCAGGGAATTGGTTCGCCATCAGGCGCAGACTGGCAAACATCGACAAACTGGCTTAAGTGATGATACTATGGGCATGTGATCACGCGAAGATGCCATTTGGGCGTCTGCGCGGCCAGTGATCCTCTCTCAAGTGCTAGATCGTCGGGGGATAATCAATTGGTTTCAGTTAATGGGGATTCCCCATCGATGCCCGAAGGGCAGAAGCGCTCGTCTCGTCTGATTAATCGAACCCTGATGACATTTCTCGTAGCCATGATTTTCGCAAATATTGCATCTGAGATGGGGCAGCCCCTCATGTCGCTGTATGTGCAGTCGCTTGGCGCCAACGTGCAGCAGGTGGGGCTCTTGTTTACGATTGCATCTGTCGTGCCATTGGCATTTCAGATTCTCGGCGGATTTGTGTCAGATTCAATTGGGCGTCTTCAGGCGATTGCAATTGGCAGCGTTGCAGGGATTGTAGGGTATGCGCTTCACGTAGTGGCGCCAACGTGGCAGTGGATTATCCTGGCGCAGAGCATATCTTCTCTTGCAGGCTGTTTTGTGGCCCCAAGCTTTCGAGCGTTTATCGCCGAGCAATCGTCAGAGGAGATGCGTGCAAGGTGTTTCGCTCTTACGGACTCGATATACATGATAGTAGGGGTTGTTGGACCGCCTATCGGGGGCATTGTGTCGGAGAAGTACGGGTACCGCGCGATGTTCGCAACGGCAGGAGTGCTTTACGCAGTCGCGACAATCATACGGTTTGCCATGGCCAAATCCGCTCAAAACAGGACAGGTCCTGTGATGGAGAGGATGACCTTTCCGAAACTCAAGAAAGACATCGCGTTTATGATGTCGTCTGTATTCGCTGGAGGCATACTCACGTGGCTCTTCATCTCTGATGGGGTCTTCGATGTGGCCTACAGCACGTCATATAGGTTTGAGCCGCTCTACCTCGGAAACATAGTGGGTCTGAGCAACAGGCAGATCGGACTCTTGAGCTCGTTGTTCTCTGGGGCGATGATGATATTGTTGCCTTTTGGCGGATGGTTTGCGGACAGATTCGGCGAGCGAGCAGGATTGGTATCTGGGCATGCCTTACACGCGATAGGGTATCTGATTCTGCTGCTGTTTGCCAGAGAACATTGGCATTTCGCGCTTATCTGGATTCTGTACGGAATCGGGGCTGCGCTGCTCAGCCCCGCCTACAACTCCTTGATTTCAAAAGTTGTCCCACTCGAACTGCACGGAACCGCATTTGGCTTGTTTTCAACGAGCCTGGGACTGATATCGCTTCCTGCGCCATACATAGGAGGCCTCATGTGGGATAACATCGGTCCAAAGGCGCCATTTATCGTCCCCATGGCTGCGAGCGCGATAATGATTCCGGTTCTGTGGAGTAAGCTTGATCCGGGCAAAGCTGAGGATTGTGGCCGAGGTGGAATTGCGGAGAATGAGGGGGAACTTTCTGATTCTTCAGGTGGAGACGTTTCAGGGGATTCGTCTACTCCTCAGGACGAACTGAGTTGATTCCTTTAGGGCAGCAATAGAGGAGTTGCGGGCAGTGTATAGAAAAAGACAAACATGTTGGTGATTTAGGCCGAATCATGCCTATTTTAAAAAGGATAATGGCGCGGACCGGGAGAGCAGGAGAGGTCTGTCATGTTGGCGCATACGGCCTGATCGTCGTTTGGTGCCGAAGATGGCAGGCTTTTTCATTATGGCGCTCAAATTCTGGAATACGGGACATCGATGGGATGCTGAGATCAATTGTGTAAGGGGTGTATATCCTGAGTGGCGGAAGAGATCAGGTGCCTTTTGGTCGACCTTGACGGGACGATTTACCTTGGGGACAGACTCATTGACGGCGCTTTGCGGTTGAAAGATGTGGCGGAGGAAAAGGGCATACAAGTATTCTTTATGACGAACAACTCTTCAAGGTCTGTGAATTTCTACTCGGAAAAGCTGACTAGGCTAGGCTGGCCCGTAGGCACAGATTCGATTCTCAGCTCGCAGGAGGCAACAGCCTTGGAATTGAGCCGGCGAGGAGTGTCGAGCGTGTATTCGGTGGGCACCGAAAGCCTCAAGGCAGAGTTGGAACGCTATGGTATGACAGTTCATGCAGGCTATGATGAATCTGCTGAGTACGTTGTGGTGGGGTTCGATACTACGCTTACATACGAGAAACTAGTGATTGCCGGCAGGCACATACAACGGGGGGTGCGTGTCATTGCTACGCATCCCGACACTGTGTGCCCGGTAGGAAAAACCGAGTTCATACCGGATTGCGGGTCGATAATCGCTTGCCTCAAAACCGCCTACGAGCAGATGACGGTGGAGGTCATGGGGAAGCCTGAAGCTGGAATGGTGAAGTTGGTCGAGTCGCGGACCCCGTTCCGGGGCAAACAGATAGGGGTTGTTGGCGATAGGCTTTACACAGATATGAAGTTCGCCAAAAACTGGGGCATGCGCTCAGTGCTAGTGCTTTCGGGGGAAACTAGCCGAGATGACATCACCGAAGAGAACAAGCCCGACATAGTCGTGGACCACGTAGGCGTATTGGCGGACATGCTATTGATGGAATAACCAAAGGGAAGGAGGGGCGGATACGATCCGCCCCCCGGTTTTCAGTTGCGATTTGCTTTGCGCCATTTACATCCTTCAAAGCTCGTATTCTACCAGGCGTTGCGTGTTTACAGGCTCAAGATCAATCCAGGCAAAGCCGCAAGGCCGGATGCTGCGGTCCCTTCGCAGACGGGACTGTGCACATGCTCTGAATCTGCTGTGGTTACCAGATCCCTTGCGGCCTAATCGGGCGTGTGCTGTCATGTCGGGATGAAATAGGATGCTGGCAACTCGGCGAGCGGGGTTCTTTGTACGAAGAGTGTAATAGCTGTAGGGCCGCTCCACGGTACCACACCCAAGTAGCGCGGGGTCTGCGATATGCCATCTCCAAGACAAGTGCTTTTCCTGATCCACTATGAGCCAATCAGAGCCCTTCGTGACATGCTTCAGGGCGTCCCTTACAACGAGTCAGCGGTCTCATGGGATGGAGGCAGCGCAAGGATCTTGCCAAGCTGGTATATTATAGATACCCGTGCGAACGTTTGAGAGCTTTAGCGATCCATCGGCAGACTGCAACTGACTCTACTTACTGAGAAGGATCTGGACAATGAAAGAAGAAGTGGCAATTAATACAGGTCGTAAGGTCTTGTTTCGTCGCAGCAAAAAGTCTGGCTTATCGGAGGGGGTGACTATCCGTGCGAACCAAAGCCAAAGGGGTGCTGCTTATCGTTGTAGTCGTGGCGCTCTGTGCGCCCCGAATTTGCTCAGCCAATATGTACCCTGGTTCTGAATGCCATGGTACGCCTGATTCCAGCGTAGATTTAAACAACATAGAGGAGATCATCCGAGAACTCGCTTCTGAAAAGTATATGGGTCGTCTTCCCGGTACCCAAGGGAATTGGGATGCAGTAGAATACGTAGCCGACTATTTCCGCCGACTCGGGCTTGTTTGCCCTGAAAGCCTCGATGGTTATCTGCAGCCATATGTCCAGCCGGTCCGGATGTTTCGGCGTGCTCCGGAGCTTCAGATCGTAGACGCAGTTGGCAATCTGGTATCGAACTTTGATTATGTAGAACAATACGCCCCAGCGCCTATGCAAGGTTGGATGGTATCTAAGGAGGTTGTGGGGGAAGGAGTTGTCCTCGAGAGACTGAGCCATCTTGATGATATGGAAGACGGGAAGATCCTGCTCATTCCGCTGCCCATATCGGAGAGCGCCGCAGATATGCACATTCTATATAATCGCCTCGCATCAGAAGATGAAGATCCGCCGGAATTTGCCGGCATTGTCCTGGAGACAGACATTGCTGAGATCGGTTATTTCCCCGTATACGGTCTGATATCGCAGGACGTCGAGTTTCAGGACCGTGATGCCCATCTCTCGTCGGGACCTGTGATCTTCAAGTGCGATGTTGACGTCTTCTCGCGGCTGGTTGAAGCGAGCGGATGTGGGCTGCGCATCAGGATGGATTGGGATTTCGCGGTGGAGGATGTTATTGCCGCTAATGTCGTTGCTGTGCTTTTGGGGCCTGATGGAGAGGTGGACGAAGACCACGTTATCATCGGTGCCCATATCGACCATATGGGCAGCAACTTCAACGGCACGTATAACCCGGGGGCCATGGACAATGCCTCAGGGATGGCGGCTATGATGGAAATAGCCAGGCTGCTTGCGGAAACTGCGCATCGCCCGAGGCGGGCGGTGGTCTTCATTGCCTTCAACGGGGAGGAAGAGGGGATGTGGGGATCGAGGTATTACTCGAACAACCCGTGCTATCCTCTGGATGAAGCAGTGATGATAAACATCGACAATGTCGGATCGAAATACGATGTTCCCCTAGTCATCGAGGAATACGCCATGATGCTCACTAGTCTTGTCTACCATCTTTATGGCATAGCCCTGCAGCACGGAATCGACTCAGAGATGGGAAGCGGTTCAATGTGCGACAACGCCTCGTTTGCGCTTGCCGGCATTGAGGCTGTAAGCCTCATTCACCCTGACTACAGTTACGGCTTCCACGGGCCTGCTGATACGCCGGACCGTGTTGATGCTAGACGAGTTGCTGAGATCGTCGACATCATACTCAACTATTTATACAGCTACTGATTTTGGCAACTTGCTGCTGCAATGGAGTTCTCTCCAATAGACTTACCCCGACATACGTGGTATGATTCTGGCAATTGTGTTAGTGCCTTGTTCATACTTTGTTATGCAGTAGACGGTGGCACGCCATAATCGTGTAGGGGAAAACCTTTAAATGGAATAAATAGGAAGGCGGACGTCGAAAGGGTGGAATCGTTTGATCGAAGTGAGGGACCTCGTCAAGCACTACGGAGATGTAAGGGCTGTTGACGGCGTGAATTTCGTCTGTTCTGATGGCCAGATAACAGGATTGCTGGGCCCGAACGGGGCAGGGAAGACGACCACGCTTAGGATGATATGTGGGCTGATTCGTCCGACGCGTGGCACTGTTGTCGTTGACGGACATGACGTGATACAGGACCCTGCGTCGGTTCGCAGGGTCTTAGGAGTGCAAACGGATTCGAGCGGCGTTTACCCGCGACTCACTCCGAGAGAGCATCTCAGGTACTATGGTGCGTTCTACGGAATTGCCGGAGATAGGCTGGAGCAGAGGATTCAAGAAGTCATTGACGCCTTGGACATGGGAGAATTCGCTGACAGGAGGGCCGAGGGTTTTAGCCGCGGGCAGAGGCAAAAGGTAGTTCTCGGCCGTGCCCTCGTGCATGACCCCAAAAACATCATCATGGATGAGCCCACCACTGGCCTTGACGTGATGGCTGTGCGGGAGACCCGTAGCATGATTCGGGCTCTTAGAGACAAGGGCCATTGCGTGCTCTTTACCACTCATTACATGGATGAAGCCGCAAGATTGTGTGACAGGATCGCTGTAATCATCCGCGGCAGGATAGCCGCGTTCGGCAGCCCGCGCCAACTGATGGAGCAGACAGGCCGGGACTCGCTCGAAGACGCCTTCGTCGAACTTGCCGGGGGCGGCGAAGGGCTGCTGGTGAGCGGAGATGCGGGAAACGGCGACAACGATGATCAAACGATCGTGGCTAATGGCCTTGACGGATGCACAGAGGATTCTGTTCGGGTCGGTGCTGCGGTGGACCGGAGGTGAGGAGAGCATGTGGACGGATTTTGTGAACATTTGGCGCAAGGAGATGGTTACTACAGTACGTGACCGAAAGGGAATGACCCAGGCCATACTCGTGCCGCTGATCATTGCGGTCTTCTATGCCAGTTTTACGCCACTGTTGAATAAGGCGATGTTCGAGAGGAGCCAGAAGCCCCTGATTATTCCGGCAAAAGGGGTTGCGTATGTGGATAGTGAGCTTCTGGACACGATGCGGGAATTCGGCATTACACTCGAGGAGTATGAGGGAGATCTCGAGGCGGTCATACGCCGCGGCGACAAGGAATCGGGATTGATATTCGAGCCAGGATTTGCCGAAAATGTAGCTGAAGAGAGGCCTGCCCAGATCAGACTTGTGACAAACGGAACGGCAGGCGGCATCTTTGGAGGTGGGTTTTCCGATAGCCGTCTTCAGCTGGCAGTGAGCGTTTTCAACCAGAAGGCGGCTGCACAGCGTGTGGCAGTTCGGGGGATAGATCCATCAGCTCTTGTGCCGGTGGTTTTGGAGACAGAGGATGTTGCGACTCCGGAGCAGGAGGGGGCGCTTTGGGCCTCTTTCTACCTTCCGATACTTGTGGCGGTGGTGTTGGCCCAGGGCGGCTTGTTTGTAGCAATAGATGTGACTGCGGGCGAGAAGGAGAGGGGAACTCTAGATGCTTTGCTTGTCACGCCTGCATCTGATTGGGCGATTCTCCTTGGCAAGATGGCGGCGGTTTTTGTTATAGGGCTCATTCCTCTTTTGCTCAGCGTGACGGCATTCTGGGTCGTAAGCAACATGATGCCGTCTGTGGCCGCTGTATCGCAGCAAGGCTTGCCCGTTTTCGTGCTCTGGGGTTCGTTGCTCATAGGCATCCCTATGGCATTGGTAATGAGTGTTGCACAGATGATAGTAAGCGTTCGAGCAAGAACCTTCCGTGATGCGCAATCGGCTGCAAGTCCGCTCGTGTTTGCCATGATGATTCCCGGATTCGTCGCTGCTTTTGCTCCTCCAAAAGCCCTATGGCCGTGTCTGATCCCTCTATACGGCCCGTTTGCCGCTCTGAGCAGGATGGCGCAAGCCGGCAAATTGCAGTGGGATTCGCTTGCGCTTGCGACTATTGGCAGCCTTGTCTTGGCAGTGATCTTGATGACCGTGGCGGTCAAGCTTTTTGACAGAGAAAGGCTGCTTTACGGGGCCTAGCTAAGTTTTGATAAGGTGTTGCGTCATTCTCGAGCCCTTCGTAGCCTCGGCTTTCCCCGGTTGGCCTGCGCCAGGCAAATATCAGCCGTTAGAGTATTCCCACGAGATGCTCAATACTGGGGATGTAAACGGCCTTCATGATCAGTTGAGTAGTTGTTTGTTTGCGAAAGTATACTCAGATAAGCATTTCGTCCCCGGCTATCCCGAACGCCTGAGTATCGCTCCAAACAACTTCTTCCCGCTTGTTTCCTCATTCGAATCATCCTGCACGATCCTCTTACACTGCTTGAACATTACCCATAGGAAACGGTGTTATGCAAAGGCTTGCATCCCGATCGCAAAACTAGGCAGATTATGTCATGCTGGTTTATCGCAGGGTTCTATTGACATAAGCGGAACCATATTGTACTATTGTCTTACTGACTATAACGTTATAGTAAATGCTATTTTAGCGATTTATCAATACAAATGCCAGCCATTTATACACACATGCACTACCCGCCACTTGCGCGCAAGTATGTTCGGCGGGTCTGGGTTCCCGGTTTGACCGTCGTATTGCGCACGTTGCTTGAAGAATGTTACTACAGACCTTCGGGAGCATGGGAGGCGGCCATGATTAGCTCAGACAAATGTGAGTGCAATTCCAATAGCGAGAGTTTTGAAGGCGCAGAGGCTGTAGCGCATCGGAGTGGAAAGTCGGATACGGCCCAGGTCCCGGACGGCTCACGTGTTGCCGGCCGAGCATGCGACAAACGCGCAAGACGTGTCACCATAAGGGAGATTGCTGAAGCTGCAGGCGTATCTGTGAGCACAGTATCCCATGTCTTGAACGAATATGGGGATATTAGCCTCGATACGGAACGCCGTGTTCGGCAAGTCATGAAAGAGATGAATTACTATCCGAGTGCGCTTGCCAGGCGACTGGTAAAGAAACGAAGCTACCTCTTCCAATTGCTCATTTTCTCAGCAGAAGGCCTCCACCATCCCTTTTTCTATGAAGTTATATGCGGAGTAACGGACGAAGCCGAGAAGGCAGGATACGAGCTGTTGCTCAGCGTCAAGGATTCGGGCGACAGGCGATGGCGCGATTCCCTCAAGCGATGCTATGAATCGAAGGTCGAAGGTCTTATCGTCATGGGATCGCTGCCCGGCCCTGAGCTGTTCGAGGAGATCGGGGTCGGCGGAATCCCCACCGTATTCATTGATATTCCGTATGAAGGGCCCCGTGCTACTTATGTATCCTCTGACAATGTATGTGGTGCGCGGATGGCGACCGAACACCTCATTTCCTTAGGCCATCGCAACATAGCTTTTCTCGACGGATATGACACGGGATTGCCTGTTCAGCCGCTATTGCATGGAGGACCTGCCGTAGATGGATGCGGAACTGATTCTGCTACGCCAATGTGGGGGATCTCCGAAGCACGCCGCGCAGGGTATGCTGAGGCTTTGGATGCCCACGACATCATCTTCGATCCGGACTTGATACTTTACGGCGACTATACTCAGGAAGGGGCGAGACGTGCCGTGTTTCAGATGCTTCAGGAGCGTCCGGATGTCACGGCAATCTTTGCTATTAGCGATGTGATGGCTATTGGCGCCATGCAAGCTGTGCGCGAGTCGGGGCGGAAGGTCGCCAGGGACGTGGCAGTAGTCGGTTACGATGACATAGAGTCTGCCTCCTATGTACGGCCTGCACTTTCCACCGTCAAGCAACAGGGAGAGGATATGGGGAGGAGTGCTGTCCGACAGGTTTTGCGCCTCATAGGTAACCCTGCTGAGGCGCCTGCAAAGGTTATTCTTCCAGTCGAGTTGGTGGTTAGAGAGTCTTGTGGTGCGGGGCGGGGCCGGTGAAGTTGGCGTTGGCCCTGCTACTCGTCGATCAGGAGGTGGTAAAGGACTTCAGAAGTCTCGAGATTGAGGAATCCGGTTTGGTATGGGCTATGTTGTCTGTGAGCGATTAATGTTGACTCGAGTACGGCGAGGTTTGAAGGGTCCGATGTTGTCTCCGACCGTGCGACGGTCGAACTTGGAAGGAGGTAACCAATGATGAAGCGGGCGATTGCATTCATATTGACGGGTGTCCTGTTCTTCGCTCTAGCGGTGCCGATGGGCGCTTTGGCTCAGAAGAAGGTCACGTTCACTCTTTGGACCAAGGAAGGTGAAGTGACAGGAGGGGTGCTGGAGGATATTGTCGAGCTGTCAAAGGAGTTTGCTAAATCCCGTCCCGGGCTCACCATTGAAGTGGTCAGTTATGGCGTCGAGGAATTGAGGCAGAACTTCCAGGCTGCTGCCTTTGCCGGGCAGGGGCCGGATCTTCTTTGGACTGTGTCGGACCATGCTGGCCCATTTGTCGCCATGAAAATTATCAAACCTGTCGACAACATCTTTGGGAAGGATTTCTTGAAGGAGTTTGTAAGGCCAGGGCTTGAATGCGTGGAGCTTGACGGCAAGACGTGGGGAGTCCCCATTAGCGTTGGGAACCATCTGATGCTTCTGTACAACAAGAATCTGCTTAAAACGCCTCCTAAGAATACCGACGAGATGATCAAGGTCGGCAAGGAACTGACGCGCGACCTGAACAAGGACGGCGTGCCCGATCAGTACGGACTCGTTTACAATCTGAACGAGCCGTTTTTCTTTGCTCCATGGCTTGGAGGGTTCGGAGGCTGGCCCCTCGATGGCACAAAGCCCACGCTGAACACTCCGGCGATGGTCAATGCTCTTCAGTTCGTGCACGATCTGAAATTCGTCCACAAGATTGTGCCTGTGGAATGCGACTATGATGCAGCGGATGCACTATTTAAGGAAGGCAAGGCCGCCATGTTGATCAATGGTGACTGGTCACTCACGAGTTACCAGACGCCTGAGGTTAGGAAAAAGGTTGATCTTGGTGTGGCCCGCATACCAATGGTAAGCCAGACAGGGCTCTGGCCGACGCCCATGACATCGGGAATATACTTCATGCTCCCCGATTACCTGACGGGCGAGAAACTCCAGATCGCAAAGGAGTTTGTGGAGTTCATCTCATCTGACAAGGTTCAACTCCGTTTCCTCGAAAAACACATGCGTCTCCCAGCTACCGCGTCGGCGCTCAAGAACCCGAAGATAGCCTCTGATCCGCTTCTCAAAGGCTCTGCGGATCAGATGGTTGTTGGCAAGCCAATGCCAACCGTCCCTGAAATGAGGGCGGCTTGGGACGCCATCAGGCCTAATCAAGAAGCGGTCATGGCGGGCAAGATGTCGCCTAAGAACGCTGCCAAGGCAATGCAGGATGCTTGCGAGAAGTTGATTCGAGAAATGACGAAATAGACGGAAACCATGAAGCGAACGGTCCGGGTTGTTTTTTCGGCACAGCCCGGACCAATTTCCCCAGGAGGCGATTGACGTGATCCCTTTGACTTGGGAAATTGCGTCCCGTGGGCTGACAGAAGCGGGAAGGATCCTCGTGATGCTGGCCGTCGGGGTCGCAGTCATTGAAGCGCTTGCGTATCTGATTTTGCACAAATGGCTGAAGCTAAAGAACGCGTTGCCTTTCATGCTGATGCTCCCGGCATTCATTGCCGTGGTTGCACTGGTCATATACCCATTCCTATTCAATCTTCAGCTCGCGTTCAGCAACATGAGCATGTACAGATTCAAGGAGTTCTCGGTTGGCCTTTCGTATGGCATCCAGAATTTTCTTGATGTGTTCAGGGCACCGGTGCTTCAAAATGTGACCTTTGCCCAACTGCTCCTTCGGACGGTGGTGTGGACAGCGGTGAACGTCTTCTTCCATGTTCTAGGGGGGCTCTTTCTGGCGATCCTTCTGAACAGACCGCTCCGCGGCAAGGCGATATACCGCACTTTGCTCACAATACCTTGGGCGATTCCCCAGGTCATTGCCGCCCTTGCCTGGAAGAACGAATTCCATTATCAATACGGGTTTATAAATGTCTTGCTACAGAAATTAGGATTCGCTCCAGTTCAGTGGTTGTCGGATCCCAAATGGGCTTTTGTTGCAGTCATAATAGTCAATATCTGGTTGGGCATCCCATTCATGATGGTGATAATACTGGGCGGACTCCAGAGTATATCGCCGGACTACTATGATGCTGCTCAGATAGATGGAGCATCAGGGTTTCAGCAATTCAGGGCGATCACTATGCCGCTGCTCAAACCCGTTTTGACGCCTGCGATTATTCTCGGGGTAGTTTGGACCTTCAATAATTTCAACGTCATTTATCTCATAACCAAGGGCGGGCCTATGGAGGGAACTGATATTCTGGTCACTTCGCTTTACAAGGCAGTTTTCGAGTTTTATAGATATGGTTTTGGGGCTGCCTACTCCACTGTGATTCTCATCATCCTCCTTATCTTCACGTGGATATACCTGAAGGTGACCAAAGGGATGGGGGAGGTTGCGGACGCATGAAAAAGGAAAGTTCGAGGATACACAGCTTTTTCAGGAGCGGGAAGGGAGACAGTCCCGCAAAGAAACTCTTGATTCATCTAATCTTGATAATGGCGTCAGTGATCGCCGTATATCCGTTTCTGCGAGTGGTGGCCATTTCGTTGCGACCGGGGTCGCAGTTGCTCTCGACTGATCTTTCGCTGATACCGTCCAATGCGACATTGGAGAACTACCGTACACTCATATTTGAGAAGGATTTTACGATCTGGCTTTGGAACAGCCTTGTTGTCTCGCTTACCACTGTGATTGTTGGCATCGTGCTATCGGCCAGTGCCGCCTACGCTTTTTCGAGATGGGATTTTCCTGGGCGAAAACAAGGCCTTGTCTTTCTCCTGACAACGCAGATGCTCCCCCCGAGCATGTTATTGCTTCCTATCTATGTGATGGTTGTGAGGCTTCAGCTGTTCAACACCTATACGGGAATGATACTCGCGCACTCTGTGGGCGCTGTGCCGTTTTCGATCTGGCTGCTCAAGGGATATTACGATACTATTCCCAGGGAACTCGAGGAAGCGGCCTTCGTTGACGGCGCCAGTCGCCTTGAAGCCTTCTACAAGATAATCATCCCTCTATCTACTCCGGCATTGGGTGTTTGCGGGCTGTTCAGTTTCATGACCTCGTGGAGCGAATTCATGATGGCCAGAGTCATGCTGCAGAAGGCCGACCTGTTTACGTGGCCATTGGGTTTCCAGAAGCTTCTTGATCAGTTCACTACCCAGTGGGGAGTCTTCTCAGCGGCTTCGGTGTTGGTAGCCGTGCCGGCTATGTTGCTGTTTATGTATTCCTCGAAATGGCTCATATCAGGGCTCACGCTTGGAGGGGTGAAGGAGTAACGATATCTGGGGGTCATCGTGGATACTGATGCAGTACAGATGGGAAGACGAAAAACCTTGATAGCTCCAATGTCCATTGGGGCAGTATGGCAGCCAGGTGTAGCTTCAAATGAAGCTCAGCCTGGCTGCCATGGTATTAAAACTGAGCATGGGTGCACTTTATGAAGTACCGGCGGAAGTCTCATGCGCTTTATGTCGTGGGTCACAGATGGAGACTACATCTGATCAACCTTGACTGCATTTAAGTTTGCCATGACACCCATACGCATGTTCAGTGCCACATCTCCGTGGGAACCGTTTCTTTAGGTTTTTATCGAATTAATGGTAGACGCCTTCATCTATATAGTGACAATGGAAATAGCATATAGGACAAAAGGAATAACAAGGGCGGTAGCGAATCTACTTCCGTACTGCATGTCCAGACACGTAGTTTCGGGCAGCAAGCGTGATGTTGCTCTTTTCGATGCCTTCGTCAAACATGCGCAGCAAGGCAGGACGTGTAATCCTATGTGGAAGGGGCGTTTGCGGTATTGCAGATGGACCGTGCTAGCAGGAAACACCGTGAATTGAGGAAGTTTGTGCAGGGGTTCCTTTACCTAGTTCCTGCGATTGTTGTGTTTGTTGCTTTCGTCTTCTACCCGTTGGCCAACAGCATTAAGCTCAGCCTTTACCAAACGGATTTGTTTGGTAAAGGACAGGTGTTCGTGGGTGTGCAGCAGTACAAGGACATCTTTGCCAGCGGCGATTTTGGCCGGAGTCTCAAGATCACTTTCCTGTATGCCCTGTACACCGTCATACCGGGAATCGTGATTTCGCTGCTTTTGGCGCTAATGGCAAATTGGCGACTTGCCGGCATTCGGGTCTATCGAATGATATTCTCGTCTCCAATTGTTGTAGCGGTGGCTTCGGCCTCCATAATCTGGGCAATGATATTCAGTCCGGCCCAAGGCATGCTCAGATACATCCTTAGCCTCTTTGGACGCCCGCCTGTCAATTGGCTTGCAGATCCTAAATGGGCCTTGCTATCAGTTTCGATGGTGGCAGTCTGGCGCGGATTGGGCTTCAACACAATCCTACTCCTAAGCGGGATACAGTCTGTGTCAGAGGAACTATATGAGAGTGCAAAGCTTGATGGGGCTGGGCCATGGACGATGTTTTGGAAGATGACATTGCCGATGATCTCCCCGGTCTTGATGTTTCTGTTGGTTGTGTCTACCATAAATGCCCTCCAGTCGTTCGGGGAGATAAACATATTGACCCAGGGTGGCCCGGCAGGTTCCACCAAAGTGGTGGTTTACTCTATATACCGAGAGGCCTTCTTCAACTACAACTTCGGTTTTGCAGCTGCTGAGGCCATGGTCCTATTCCTGATAGTTTTGATCCTCACCATCATACAGTTCGGGCTGATGGAAAGGCAGGTGTTCTATCAATGACAACGACGCGCCGCGTTACTGCCAATCAACACAGGAAAAGGGCGATGTGGCAAAAGGCCATATGTTACGTTTTCCTTACGCTTGCTGGGGTAGTGGTCTTTTTCCCGATTTACTATGCTATTGCAACGAGCTTTTTCACTCCAGCTGAGAGCTTGTCATATCCACCCACGCTTTTCCCATCCAAGATTACGCTGGTCAGCTATGAGGAGGCCTTGAGGCGGGCCCCTGTATTCAGATTCATTCTCAATAGCTTCATAGTATCGGCCTCAGTCATGTTTGGGCAGCTTATTACGGCAAGCTTGGCCGCATACTCTTTCAGTTTCTTGGAATACAAGGGCCGTCAGGTTCTTTTCTACATAGTTCTATCCACGATGATGGTTCCTTGGGAAGTGACGATAATATCGAACTACTTGACTATCAAGGCACTAAACTGGACTGATACTTACCTGGGTCTTTCAGTGCCGTTCATGGCATCGGCATTTGGCATATTCCTCCTCAGACAAGGGTTCATGACGATACCGCGAGAGTTGAAAGATGCTGCAGAGATTGATGGATGCAGCGATCTGCGGTTCTTTACCACAATTGTGCTGCCGTTGTCTAGGCCCATGATGGCCACATTGGCCGTCTACACATTTCTTAATACCTATAACCAATATCTTTGGCCGCTTCTGGTTACCAATGTTGATAGAATGCGCACTGTCCAGATTGGCCTTGCCATGCTGCAGTGGGATGAGTCGGTAGCCTGGAACAGTACGATGGCGGGCGTCGTGATGGTCCTGGTTCCTACAGCCATATTAATGCTATTCGGTCACAAACAGCTGGTAAGCGGGCTTACGTCTGGGGCACTCAAAGGATAGATGACGAATCTGAGGCCTGCATGTGAGAAGAAATGTCTGGGGAAGGCGGTGATATGCGGCGGAGGATTGGCTAAACGTTAGGGTGTGCAGCCTGTGGTTTCGACCCGACCGAATAATGTGGGGGAGGATTAAGGATGTCCAATAAGCTGAGAGCATGTCTACTCCTGTTGACCGTGTTGTTTCTCTCCGGGCTTGTGATGGATGTCAGCTCCGCGGGTCCTACAAAGATCGTCTTCTGGTATTCCGTAGGCGGTAAGGTCGCCGAGACTACGCGTGTGTTGGTGGACCGGTTCAATGCTACTCACCCTGATGTGTATGTGGATGCGATATATCAGGGGAGTTATGACGATGCCATGAACAAACTGAAAGCGAGCATACAGGGCAAGTCTACTCCGAATGTCATGCAAATATACGAAATCGGCAGCAAGTTCATGATCGACTCAAATGCGATCGTGCCTGTTCAGAAATATATTGACAAAGAAAACCTCGATGTTTCTTCCTTCGAAAGGAATATACTAGCCTATTACGAGATCAATGACCAACTGTACTCTATGCCGTTCAATGTATCGACTCCTATTCTTTACTATAACAAGAATATGTTCCGTGAAGCTGGTTTGGATCCCGGAAACCCCCCGGTTACCTTCGATGATGTGGCTCGGTACGCCAAGATCTTAACCGTGCGTGACTCGGCGGGCAGGGTTTCCCGGCCAGGAATGGCGCTTGCAGTTTACGGCTGGTTCTTCGAGCAGTTCCTCGCCACATCCAATCTACTCTACGCCAATAATAACAACGGCCGGGACGGCGTTGCTACAGCAGTGGCATTTGCCAACCCTCAGGCTGCCTCGATTATAGATTGGTGGGTTGGAATGGTTCGGGAGGGCGTATGTGCTAATCTGGGAAGGAAGACAGCCGATACCCAAAAAGCCTTTATATCCGGGCAGTGTGCCATGACTATTGACTCCACAGCTGTGCTGGCCACGATACTATCCGGTGTAGACGGCAAGTTCGAGGTGGGCACTTGTTATCTCCCAAGGCAAGCAGGGGCAAAGGGCGGGGTGATCATTGGCGGCGGCTCACTTTGGCTTCTAAAGGCTACTTCTGCGCAAGAGGCAGCATCATGGGAGTTCATCAAATGGATGAGCTCCCCCGAACAGCAGGCATTTTGGCACATCAACACTGGGTACTTCCCGATTACAAAGAAGGCATACGACATACCAGCGGTCAAGCAGCACCAGGCCAAATACCCTCAGTTCACTACGGCGGTTAGTCAGTTGCGTGATAGCCCAATAACCAGGGCTACACAGGGTGCGCTGCTTGGCGTCTTTACTCAGGCTCGGGAAATAGTGGAGGACGCTATAGAGCAGGTTCTTGCTGGCAGGGCCACTTCACTCGAGGCTCTGAAGAAAGCAGCCCAGCAGATTGATGCAGCTATAGGTCGATACAACATGACTGTAGGCCGGTAGTCACTGGGCGCCTTGGCACATGGTTCTTCTTGCAACAGTGTTCGTGCTTTGAGTCTGGCCAATTTGTGCTCTAGACGACTTCAAAACGTTCGATCGGGCACGCAAAAGCAAGGGCAACCCAGCTGTGGGTTGCCCTCAATCGTGCCTTGTTTTGGCTATTGAGCAGTGGTTCCTATAGCCGTTCGTCCGGGTATATCGCGGCTTCAACGACGCGCTCGATTTCCTTTTCGACAGTGTTGTCCCAGACATTGGCGTTCTTCTTCACAAGCTGCAGTACGTCTTCTGCCGCCTTTCCTGACCGCGTGCCAGGATAGGCTTTTGCGTGGTAGGCAAGTGCGCTTATTGCCTCGGGGCGAATCGATCCGTCGCTGCCATGATGGGGAGTGTTGTTCGTTCCCAGCAGCAACGCTCTTGCAGCCGCGTTGAATCGGATCCTTGCTTCGTCTGCAAAAAGTGAGTATGGATTGCTCTCGAGATATGCCTCCCACCCGGCTGTTCTACGACTCAGCTCCTTCATGGAGACTACGAGAGCGCTGTCGACAAGCCATGGCTCGTTCCTTTCCACGTCATCGAGCTCGACGAATCTCGCGACCGACGGAGTTAGCATCGTCCCGAACTGTTCTGCGTAGAATCCGGCACGGGGCTGTACAGTCCACAGCCCTTCGCCAGCGTAAACCGTTGTAAGGCCGGCACGTTTGTATGCGTGTGACACGTTCTTGTCTGCGGCGATGTGGGGAAGACGGGCGTAGGCGGCGAGCACGTCGTTTGAGTCCTTCGCATCGACAATTCCCGCTATGCGCTCCAGTGATTCAGCTTCTGCTTGTGCTATTGCCAAGTGGAACTTCCTAAATTCTGCGAAGGCTAGTTCTCGGAATGCCGGAGGAGCGTTCCAGAACCTGAGCTTGTAATCAGAAATGGCTTTCTCCACAGCGTCAGCAGGATCTGAGTGGTCTATGGATTCGAGGTACTCAGTGTATGCGTCGGGCACGAGGACCGGAGTAACGTCGATTGAGGCGATCTTGAGCTCGCCGTCGACATATCTCCAAGCGGTGCGAATCATCCCTACAGAGTTGGCATGGTAGATTGCCCATACCTTCTGATATGTCACAAACTCGCACAGTCCGCTCTTGCCGTCGATCGGCGCGAGCTCTGCTGCGGAGACATCATCAATACAAATGTCTATAGGCTGAAGCAGTTTTCCGGATTCTGAGTAATACTCACTGTACGGATCGAACTCGTCAGACTCATCTGGCTTGATGAGTCCGAGGAGAAATCGATCGCCCTTGGATTTGTCGACAAGTTCTATAGTAAAGTGGTCCAGACTGCGGGTATCAAGCTTAGGCCCGCGGGCAAGCTCCTCCGCGTCGACGAGCATACGCACATTACCGTCTCTCGCGGATACGATGAAGTGATTGGTGATCCCTCCCGAACCGCCGGTTGGGATTGCTACGACGATCTCGGAACCGTAGGCCCCGTCGAGCTCGCCCACTGAGAGCGAACCGGGATACCCGGCGCCCAGATCGCCTAGGTCAAGGGTTGCCTTCTTTTGGGTTGCGCCGTCTTCTACTACGACTTCATGCGAACGGCAGAACAGACCCCCAAGTTCAGACTGATAACCTACAAGGAGAATGGCGTCATTTATGCCGTCGCCTGTGACATCTGCTTCAACACGAGCATGGACGATGCCTGGCGATGACTGTTTGCTCTCGGCGAATCCTCTCACAGGTATGGTTAGGAGGGCGATTACGGCTATGGATATCTTTGCGATTCGGTTGAATCGGGTATTGCTCATATTCATCTTTTCTCACTCCGACATAGAAGATTTTGCCGCGGCCGCAAAGCACGCTGCAATTAGATTATATCGACAATTGCATGCAAAATGCAGGGTATGTTATGGAAAAGCAACCTGCCCAATAACGGGCGGAGGAGGCTTTTAAATCTCGGCTGGGCTTGGGCGGTTTAGGCGTGTAGGCGATCTCGAATTCTAAGAACACTCCCAGTCAAGCAATAATCACTAAAATAGAGCATTTGCACGGATCTGTCGACAGGACCTTTCAACATGTTCCTCCCATTCCTATAGCAAGGTTTTCCTTGACCAGTATTGACATGCAACTCTATGTTTGCTATTCTAACCTTAACCGGTTAAGTTGTCCTCAGAAGGTTGTCCAAGACAACACGAGGCTGCTTTAACTGCATGCTCGAGTATGCTAGGATGGCTGGATTTGGTAGGATGTCCCTGGCACAGAGCCGGGGCGAGCGGCGGGAATGAATGCCCGCCTTCTATTGGAACTCGTGCTTAATCGGTTAAGTGGAGAATTATTCGTTCCTTGAAGATACGATTGCGAGGATTTTCGCGGTTCGGCTACCCAATCTTGATTTTGGAAGGTGGCTTGGTTATGTCTCCCACGATCCGTGACATTGCCGAGGCAGCTGGCGTATCGACGGCGGCAGTCTCTTACGTCATCAACGATAAGCCCGGTGTGGGCGAGGAGACTCGTCGCAGGGTGCTCAAGATAATGCGCGAGATGAACTACAGGCCTAACCCGCAGGCAAGGGGGCTCGCGGCCCGACGCACGGGAATGATTGGGCTCATGATCCCCGACATTACCGACCCATTCTATGTCAACATCGTCCGCGGCGTGGAGGCTAAAGCCAACGAGCTCGGGTACACCTTGAATCTGTGCACCACCCACGGAGATGCCGAACGCGAACGTGACGTGGCAGAGCTCTTTGCCAGCGGAGGAGTGGACGGGGTTATCATGATGACATACAAGCTCACGCCCTCTGAGCTTAAGGAGCTAAGCGAGGGGCGGGCCCCCGTAGTGGCCATCGATAACCCCGAGGCTGCAGGGTGGGTGCCATCAGTACTCGTCGACAATATTGCGCTGGGGCGGACCGCTACATCCTATCTGACAGAACTAGGCCACACACGGATAGGATTCATCCATGGCGTTGAAGGGTCGATTGCGTCTATGCGGCGTTATGAAGGCTATGTGCAGGCGCTGAAGTCGCAGGGAGCTGAGTTTAGCCCTGAATTGGTTGAATATGGGGGGTTCACGCATGCAGGGGGAGTCGAAGCAGCGCGCGTACTCCTGTCCCGTCCACAGCGGCCTACAGCCATTTTTGCCGCAAACGATCAGATGGCGCTCGGAGCGATGAGCGCTGCAATGGAGCTTGGTCTTTCGGTGCCTTCGGATCTATCCATAATCGGGGTCGATGATATTGAGGCGGCGGCTCTCGTGGTCCCTGGCCTCACAACGTTGAAACAGCCTACGTGCGAGATTGGGGCGTGTGCCGTCGGGATCCTTGCCGATCTGATCCGTAGTCCCGAAGGCGATGACGAGGCAGGCGCTTCAGACGTTGGTCAACGGGTATTCGAGGCTAGGTTGATTGTTCGCGGATCATGTGCTCCCCGGCAATAGGATTGACAGCGGGAACCTTTACATACAGAAGCGATGAGAGGCGGCTGAAAGTCATATGAGGAGATTCGAATCGAAATACGGCTACTTCGATGAAACGGCGCGAGAATACGTGATAACGACTCCCCATACCCCAAGGCCCTGGGTGAACGTGATATGTCCGGGAGACTGGGGCCTTGTCCTTTCCCAAACCGGCGGCGGTTACAGCTGGCGCACGCATGCGTCGCTCAACGCCATCACCCGCTGGTCTCAAGACATTGTGCGCGACAATTGGGGAAAGTACATATACGCGCGTGATGATAACTCAGGCGAGATTTGGTCCCTTTCGTGGATGCCGGCAAGGCGCAAGCCCGACCGATATCGCGTAAGGCATGGAATTGGTTATTCTGTCATAGAATCCGAGAATTCGGGTATTTCAAGTGAGCTCACGGTCACCGTGCCGCCAGGCGAGCCTCTGGAAGTGTGGCTTGTCGAACTTTCGAATGACGGCAGTGAAGACCGTGAGCTCTCGCTTTTCACGTATTTCGAATGGTGTTTGGGCGCATCGCCCGACTGGCATCGTGAGTTTCACAGGACCTTCATCGAGACCTCTATCGAACCGGATGCGAGCACCATGTGGGCACGCAAGAGACTGTGGGAGATCCCCAATGATAGGGGAGAGGCTTGGAACAGGCCGTGGGAGTATTCGGCGTTCCATGCATCGAGCCTCGATGCTGCTGGTTTCGAAGGCGACAAAGAGGCTTTTCTCGGAATGTATGGGGATTTGGCAAGGCCCGCAGCGGTGGAGCGTGGCGCTTTGTCCAATTCACATGGCAAATGGACCGATGCAATCGGGTCGATCCATGTGAAAATCAAGCTGCCCGCCGGTGAAAAGAGGCGTGTGTCCTTCCTGCTCGGTGCTGTGGAGGCGGGCCGTGAAGATGACGCCCGCGCTCAGATCGCACAATACCGTGATCCGGGTGAGGCGGCAGACGCCATGCGGCGCGCCTCGGAGTTTTGGTGCGATCTTCTCAAACCATACGAAGTTAGGACGCCGGACGAGGCATTTAACATCATGAACAATACCTGGCTTCCCTATCAGGCAATCTCCGGGCGGATGTGGGGTAGGACCGGGTATTATCAGGCAGGTGGGGCTTATGGATTCCGTGATCAGCTCCAAGACAGTCAGGTTTTCCTCCCACTCGATCCTTCTGAAACGGCAAAACAGATAAAGCTGCACGGGGCGCACCAGTATGTTGACGGCCATGTGGACCATTGGTGGCATCCGATCTCTGAAATAGGCGGCGGCGGCCTCTATTCCGACGACCTTCTTTGGCTTCCTTTTGTTACTATTGGCTATCTAAAGGAGACAGGGGACTATGCCTTGCTCGATGAGGAGGTCCCATACCGCGACGGAGAGCCTGAGAGTATTTGGCAACACTGTATCCGCGCTATCGACCTCAGCCTGTCGCGCCGAAGCGAGAGAGGGCTTCCGCTCATGCTTGGTGGCGACTGGAATGACGGAATGAATGCCGTAGGAACCGAGGGCAGGGGAGAGAGTGTGTGGGTGGCGGAGTTTCTCTGTACCATTCTTCCGGATATTGCGCATGTTGCGCGCCGTCGCGGTGAAGAGGAAGCGGCTAGCCGTTATGAGCAGGCATGGCGCGAGCTTGCTGACGCGGTTAACAGCCACGGCTGGAGCGCTGAGGGGGGATGGTACATCCGCGCCATATGCGATGACGGCACGCTCATAGGCGATCCTGGTTGCAAATACGGGAAGATATTCTTGAATGCCCAGGTCTGGGCGATAATGAGTGGTATTGCTACAGGCAAACGCGCCGAGTCTGCCTGGCGGGCAGTGGTCAAACACCTTTCAGTGGATTCCGGCCCTGTGCTTTTTGCGCCAGCCTACGGCGAACCGGACGAGAGAATAGGCTACTTGACCAGGTATGCGCCTGGAGTTCGGGAGAACGGCGGCCGTTATACCCATGCTGCCACGTGGGCCATGATAGCTGCGGCTATTATGGGAGATTCATCGGAGGCATGGCAGATGTATAGCAGGATCTGCCCGGTGAGGTGCGGATCGTCGCCAGATGTGTACAAGGCGGAACCGTACGTTACTCCAGGCAATGTTGCCGGGCCGGACTCAGATAGGTACTGCGAGGGGGGATGGACCTGGTACACTGGTTCGGCAACATGGCTGTTCCGTGTAGGCTCAGAGTGGCTCCTCGGCGTCCGTCCCGAATGGGATGGGCTCAGAATCGACCCTTGTATTCCCGCGCATTGGGACGGGTTCTCCATGAGACGGAATTTCAGGGGCGCTACGTATGAGATTCACGTGAAAAACCCCGATCACGTTTCGTCCGGAGTCTTTAGGATGATCATGGACGGACGCAAGATCGACGGCTGCCTGTTGCCGATTGTAGGCGACGGCAGGGTTCATCGTGTCGAGATCACCCTTGGAAAGTCAAATAAGGATTAGGGAGGCGGCTCGTATGAAGTGGTCTGAGAGTAAGGGCAAGCGCGCGTTGAATGCGTCGATCTGCGCTCTTGCATTGGCTGTCGTGTTCGCCTTTTCATGTCACTGGCCGGCGAACGCAGCCGGGATCGATCGGACATATCTGTTTGGAATGGATACTGAAGAGGAGATCGCAAAGTTCGATAATGACAATACCGGTGCCAGGCTCGAGCTCACTCGGGAAGTCGTGAGACAGGGTTTTGGGGCTATGAAAGTGACTCCCAACGGCAAGGCTCTGGAGACTAAGGTCGCTGTCGATATCGACGGAGTGACGCTCAACGAGTGGATAGGCAAAGATGTGCTGGCGGTCCACGTTTACATCCCAGAGGACATGGCGATTGCGCCCAATTCTTTCTTCTTGGGCATGGCGGATCTGTCGGATGGATGGACGTGGGTGGACGGAGTCTTTCCCAAAGTGGAGGTTGTGCCAGGTTGGAATGACGTAGTCTACAAGCTTTCTGACGGGATGAAGAAGGTCAAGGAAGGCGGCCATTACAAGCTGTATTTCTCCTTCTTTGCCGTCGACGAAGGGGGCGCCAAGATTCCGCTGACAGAGTCGTTCTTCTTGGACGGGATCTGGCTGGAGACCCTCGATGGTGATGCTTCCGCTTCGTCGGGAGCTCCCGTGGGGGATTGGCTTTGGGCTATGGATGACGAGGCTGAGTTGGCAGGATACGAGAACGATAACACTGGGGCCAAGTTCGAACTAGATGCAGGAATAGTCTGCCAGGGACTCCGTTCTGTTGCGGTCATTCCTGACGGAAAGGCTATCGAAACAAAGCTCGCTCTCGACCTGACCGGAGAGAGGCTTGAGAGATGGATTGGCGAGCATGAAGTGGTTCTCAATGCTTACCTGCCTCCAGAGAACGAATTCAATCCCACCATGTTCTTCCTTGGCATGGCGGATCTCTCAAATGGTTGGGATTGGGTGGGGGGCATATTTGCCAAGGTCGAACCGGGCCCGGGTTGGAATCGCATAACCTATCCTCTTCCCGATGAAATGAGCAACCTCAAACCTGATGGCAAATACAAGCTCTATTTTGCCTGGGCTCACGTAGATGAGGCAGGGAAGAAGCTTCCGCTGAGGGAGAAGTTCTACATAGACGGCATAGGGCTCGCAGAGGCCAGAGTCTCCCGAGATGACCTTATCCAGCGGATTCCCGAGGCAACGAGGTTGGAAGTAGCAGCAATGCTAGAACTGGATGATGAAGAGCTTATAGAGGCGGTAGCGCGGAAGACCTTCGATTATTTCTGGCGCGAGGCAAACCCGGCTAACGGGCTGATTCGGGACAGAAGCACCAAGGATTCGCCGTGCAGCATTGCGGCTGTAGGCTTTGGCTTGTCGGCGATTCCAGTGGGGATAGAGCGAGGTTGGATCACCAGGGATGAAGGATATGAACGCGTGCTCGTCACCTTGAGAACGTTCGCCAGTGGAGGGGTTGAGGGCAAGAACGGATTCTACTACCACTTCGTCGACATGTCCGAAGGACGACGGTTCGGAGACTGCGAGATCTCTTCGATAGACACGGCGATCTTTCTTGCGGGTGCTCTTACCGCCGGACAGTATTTTGCAGGAACCGAGGCAGAAGCTTTGGCGAACAAGGTTTACGCGGCCGCGGACTGGGAGTGGATGATGAACGAAGGCGACACCCTGTCGATGGGCTGGAAACCGGAGATCGGGTTCCTCTCGGCAAGATGGAACTCGTTCAACGAAGGCTTACTCGCCTATGTTCTGGCGATAGGCTCTCCCACGCATCCTATATCGGCTTCAGCATGGGATAACATCTTCCGTCCGGTAAACGAAAACTACATCTGTCTTCCTCAGGAGACGCTTTTCGTCTACCAATACCCTGCTGCATGGATCGATTTCCGCAACAAAGAGGACAGTTACGCAAACTACTTCAACAATGCGGTGACGGCCACAAGGATGAACCGCTTGTTTGCCGTGTTGCGCAGGTTTAACTATTCAACTTACGACATGGACATATGGGGAATCTCCGCATGTGACGGACCTGCAGGGTACAAGCCTTATGGTGCATCCGAAGGAAACCACGATGGCACCGTGGCTCCGTACGCGTCCATCGCATCGATGCCGTTTACGCCTGAGCTTTCTATGGCTGCAATCAGGGCCATGCTAGAACGTGAAGGCGGGCTGGTGTGGGGCGAGTACGGCTTCGTGTCGGGATTCAACGTGGACCAGAACTGGTATTCCGACCAGTATGTGGGGATAGACCAAGGGATCATCTTGCTGATGCTGGAGAACTACCGTTCGGAGTTGATCTGGAAGCACTTCATGGCCCATCCTGCCATCGAAGAGGCCATGGAGAGAATCGGATTCGTGAAAAGCGATTCGGATTACGCAGTTACCCCGGCATACCTTGATGCATGGGAGAGGATGCGCCTCGCTCCTTCGGAAAAGAAGGCGGTGGCGAAGCGGGCCGCCACGCCAGTCGTTATAGACGGGGATCTTTCGGAATGGAAAGGCCTCGAAGGCTACGTGGTGGATGAAGACATGAATGTTCCCGCCGGTGGCATAGAGAAGGTCGACAAGAAGAAGCAGGTGCTCAATTCGACTTTCTATGTGCAGTATGACGAGGAATACCTGTACATTGCCGCAAATGTGGCAGACGAATACATCGTAATCAACATCAAACCCGAGGATAAGGCGGGCTACTACCGTACAGACTCAGTCGAGTTCTATATAGATCCTTCAAGGGCTGGATCTGGTGCTGGATTGATGAAACTCGCCATCCTGCCTTTTGACACGGAAGGCAATGTTCAGGCTGTGCGGCATGAGGACACCAAGCCCGGCCCAATCGCCAAAACGAACCCCCGGATCCGTGTGGCCTCGAGCCGGACGGAGCGGGGATACGCAATAGAGGCGGCGATACCCCTTGCTGATCTGGGGATAAAGGCTGAACCAGGGACGAAACTCGGGTTCTGCCATACAGTGCACAATAGTAATGACAGGGAAGCCAAGATAGGGCAGTATGTGAGAACTAACGTGATTGCGTGGAACAACCTTCCCGAGATCTGGGCCAACCCGGACCTGTGGGGAGAACTCGTATTCGAGTAGCGATAGATTGAGGAGAGCGGCGTCGACTGTATAAATCAAGGAGGGACATGAATATGCGAAGAGCGGCATCAATGATTCTGTGTGGCGCGTTGCTCCTTGGGATCATGGTGTCATCCGCTGCTGCAGCCCCCGTCAGACTGACAGTTTGGGCAATGGGTGCGGAGGCTCAAAAGATCGGGGAGATGACCGCCAAGTTTGAGCAGGCCAATCCCGACATTCGCGTGACAGTTCAGGCCATACCGTGGAGCGCAGCTCATGACAAGATCATCACTGCGGTGGCAGGCGGAACCGGGCCAGATGTTGCACAGATGGGCACCACGTGGATGGCGGAGTTCGGCTCCATAGGAGTATTCGAAGAGCTGTCCCGGTATATGTCGAAATCAAAGGTAGTAGACAAGAGCCAATTCTTCTCAGGATCTTACGGCACGTGCGTTGTGGGCGGGAAAGTGTACGGTGTGCCTTGGTACGTAGATACTAGGGCCCTGTTTTACAGGAAGGACTTGCTTGCGCAGAAAGGCTTCAAGCAACCCCCTCAGACCTGGGACGAACTGAGGGCGGCCGCGGCGGCTCTGGCTGCGGACGGAAAGGGATACGGCATGGCCCTTTCAACCAATAATTACCAAGAGTTCTTGCCGTTCGTATGGCAGAACGGCGGACGGATTCTGGATGAGAAGGGCCGACCGCAGGTGACGGAACCAGAGTTCGTGGAAGCGTTGGACTTCTACGCTAAGCTCTTCCACGACAAGATCGCCCCGATCGACAGCGGCGGCAGCGATCTTTTTCAGGAGTTCGCGAAGGGCACTATGCCAATGTATTTCAGCGGACCATGGATGATCAATCTCACTCGTGAACAGACGCCGGAGATTGATGGCAAGTGGTCGGTAGCGCTATGTCCCAAAAAGAAGACGAGAACGTCATTTGTGGGCGGGTGCAATCTTGTAGTATTCAAAGACTCGCGGAACAAGGATGCCGCGTGGCGTTTCGTGGAGTTTATGAGCGATCCCAGGACTCAGCTGGAATGGTTCAGGGTTTCAGGATGCCTTCCTGCGGTGAAAAAGTCGTGGGATGCTAGAGACCTAGCGGGAAATCCCATGATGGCGGTCTTCCGGGAGCAGCTGGATGACGCCCGTGCGCCGGAGAACGTGCCGCAATGGGCCCAGATAGAGGTCGCTGTACAAAGGAGGGTGCAGGAGGCGTGCTATGGCAAGAAGACTGCCATGGAAGCTGCCCGTGCTCTCGAAGCGGATATAAAGGCGATCATGAGGTAGATCACGTGGGCAAGTGAGGCGGAACTCGCCGCCACGCTCACCCACGCGTAGCCTGCGCCGAGGGGCATGAACCTCTCGGCGCAGGCGATCCGGCCCTGATCTTGAATTTTGGATCCGGTTTTGGTTTTCGTTATTAGCCGCGCTGCGTGAAGCCGATTGCTGGCTGGCAAGGCATGTGCGGCGTTTGGAGGTCGTTGCCATGCAGCGAAATGCTAAGGTGGCATACATGTTCTTGGCGCCTGCTCTGGTATTGATGATGGTGTTTGTCGTAATACCGGTGGTTGCTTCTTTCGTGATAAGCCTGACCAATTTCGACATCTTTGCGCTGGCCGATTGGAGCAATGCTAAGTTCATCGGGTTCGACAACTATGTCCGGCTTTTCCAGGACGAACTGTTTTGGAAGGCTTTGAGCAACACCCTTTACTTCGTGGCAGTGGGAGTTCCCCTCGCAATAGTGTTGTCGCTTATTCTCGCAGTCCTTCTCAACTCTCCATTCAACCACGCGAAGGACTTGTTTAGGGTGGGATATTACCTTCCTAGCATTACTGAGACTGTGGCCATCGCCGTGGTGTGGAGATGGGTCCTCAATCCGAGGTATGGAATTCTCAAACGTGCCCTGGAGATCTTCGGGTTGCCTTCGCCCAACTGGCTCGGGGATCCACGATGGGCGATGCCTGCAATAATCATGATGGCGGTGTGGAAAGGACTGGGTCACAACGCTCTGATATTTCTCGCCGGCCTTCAGAGCATCCCGTCAACGGTATATGAAGCAGCGCAGATCGATGGGGCAAACGGCTGGGAGCAGTTCAGGTTCATCACATTGCCGCTATTGGCACCTACCACGTTTTTTGTGGCGATAATGACTCTAATCGGCTACCTGCAGCTCTTTGCCGAACCTTACACCCTTACAGACGGTGGGCCATTGGATGCAACCCTGTCCATAGTGCTTTACATGTACAGGCACGGGTTTAAGTTCTTCAACCTTGGATATGCCTCTGCCATGGCTTACGTTCTGTTTGCCATGATATTCGTTGCCACACTGCTATCGACGAGGTCAAGAGCCGAAGAGGTGACTTACTGATGAGGGAGCTGTTTGAATCGTTAAAGGACAGGAATGGAGGGAATCGGGGATGAAGGCAGCACGAAACATTCCCATGACGGTCCTCGTCAACTTCTTGCTCATTGTGGGGCTTGTGGGCATGGCCGCGCCTTTCGTGTGGATGTTGTCGACGTCGTTCAAAGGGACGAAGGACATCTTCCGGTACCCTCCCCAATGGATACCCCAAGAGCCCACACTCGACAATTACAGAAAGCTGTTCAGAACGGTCAACATCGGCAGACCCTTGATGAATACGGTGATTACTGCCGTATCAATCACTGGACTTTCTCTGATTATCTGCTCGATGGCGGGATACGCTTTTGCCAAGTTCGAGTTTCCCGGGAAGAATGTGCTTTTCATGGGCGTTCTCGGAACGTTGATGGTTCCAGGGCAGATCACCATGATACCTGTCTTCCTCCTCTTGAAGAAACTAGGGCTCCTAAACACCTATTCGGGCCTTGTTCTGCCCGGCATAGCCAGCGCTTTCGGGATATTTTTCATGAGACAATTCATGGTGACGCTGCCAAATGAGCTTTTGGAGGCGGCGCGGATAGACGGGGCGGGGGAGTTTTTCATATTCAACCGCATAGTATTGCCTCTGTGCAAACCGGCCCTTGCGACCCTGGGAATCCTCAATTTCACTGGCTCATGGAACAACTTCCTGTGGCCGTTGATCATATCGACCGATGAGAGCATGTATACATTGCCTGTTGCCGTTGCCAATCTGGCAGGGCAATACGCGACCGAATACGGATTGCAGATGGCAGGCTCTGTGATGGTGATAATGCCTATCGTGATATTCTTCTTGTTTGCGCAGCAGTGGTTCATGGAAGGGGTTGCGATGACGGGAATGAAGGGCTAGAACTGGTTGAGGTTGAGCAGTCGGGACTTGGTGCAATTGTCTCACGCTAAGCACGACGCTCAACCCCTATCTTCAGAGCCGGTTCAATGTCCGATCCCGACTGCGAGCAACTTGTTGAGAGGCCGGGCGCATCAATCCCAGAACGCTGCCTGCTCTTTGGTCAAGAACATGGCCAATAGCTTCTTCGATCGCTTCATCCCAGGCAGACTTCGCAAAGAATGCCCAGTTCGCCCCGGCGCTGTTCCTCCGGGAAGATCTCCGCATCTCTTCGCAGGCTTCCGCCACGGTGCGTTCGACGGCATCGAGAAACTCCTTGTCCAAGTGCAGCGTAAACTGGTTCACGGATGTTCCACCTTTCTCTGTTGCAGCATGGAAATCGTCGTTTGCATTATCCAAGGGCACGGGCTACAGGGAGCCGTAGGCTTCCAGCGACTGCGCTGCGCCCCGTTTCATCTCCATTAGAATTCTCTCAGCGGCTGTGAATGTCCTTCTTGGATAATGGTAATTGCGCCGACTGCACGTGCATATCTGTGTATTGACAGAGAGGTGAAACAACCCTATCATTATGACTGACTAGTCAGTCATAATGATAGGGCGGTTAACCAACGCAATGCTTCAAAACCCTGACAAAGGGGTTACTAGGATGGAGTGAGATAATGAGTTTCATTGCAGGATTCGTGTGCCGCCGACCGTGGGTTGTTATTGCCGCTGTAATCGCCATAACGTGCATATCAATCCTAGGTACAATGCGCATCAGAGTCAGTTCCGGACTACGTGAGTTCTATGCGCAGACAGACCCGCAAATCAAATCGATGGACCTGATAGAAGAGACTTTCGGCGGATCCGAGTACATCATGATCGCCTTCCCTTCTGAACAGGTGTTCACTGTAAGAGGCCTTCGGGCTTTGTCCGCACTCTCCGAGGGACTGGAGGAGATTGAAGGAATAGCAAGGGTGAGGTCGATTACCAACATCGCAGAGGTTACAGGTACGCCGTGGGGCCTGGAAGTCTCGCAGACACTCGAGGACATGCCTGAAACCGAGGAAGAGGTGGAAGCCTTTAGGGTGCGAATTGAAGAGAGCAGCGAAATATCGGGCGCCTTGCTTTCCGGAGATGGAGACCATGTCCTCACCCTTGTCGGGCTCAGTCCTGGGGCAGATGCCGGTCGGGTCGCCAAGTCGGTGCAGGAGGCTACTGGAAGATTGGCACCGGACTTTTCCCCTCATTATGCCGGCGGGCCGGTTCTTGCCGGTGCTGCAGACGAATTCCTCAAGACAGACATAAAGAAGCTTCTTCCAGTGTGTACAATAGTGATCGTCGTCGTACTCTTTGCGAGCTTCCGCACTGTGGCAGGGGTGGTGTTGCCGCTTGCCACTGTGATGCTGAGCGTTGTATGGACCATGGGCCTCATGGGGTTTGCCGACATCCCGTTCACACAGATCACGTCAGCCCTTCCGGTGGTCCTTCTTGCCACAGGAAGCGCGTACGGAATACACATTATGCACAGATACTACGAAAACCACGAAAGTGGCGCCGACGGCAGTTCGGCTGCGAGTTCTGCTGTGGAATCGGTCGGTGTTGCTATTGTGCTGGCAGGCATTACCACGATTGCAGGCTACGGCTCTAATGCCGCCAGCAGCGTTGTGAGGATTCGCGAATTCGGGCTTCTTGCAGGGTTCGGCGTGAGCGCCGGGTTGGTGATAGCATTGACTTTCGTTCCGGCAGTCCTGTCCATCTTTCGACCCGCCCCTCGCAAGGTTGCGCTGGAGGGGAGTGGGTGCCCTGGAGGCGGCTGTCCCCCTGTGGTCGCCCGAATAGGGCGATATGGCTCTACGGTAAACGATAGCAGCGGTTGCGCTTCCAAAGAGCATCCAGTGGGGGCTGGAGAAGTTGAGCGGTCCTGGAGGGACTCATTGTTCGCAGCACTCAGCCGGTTGGTGGCACGCCGAGGGTGGGCAACCGGGCTGATTGCCGCAGCACTTGCGGTTTTTGCCCTTGCAGGTGTTGCCCGCATCCAGGTTGATACAAGCCCAGTCACATTCTTCCCATCCGACAGCGTCGAAAGGCGCGACTTCGATCTGATTCGATCGGAATTCGGCGGCGTTGACACTGTACAGATAATGGTTGGCGGCGATATCCTGGATCCCAAGACCTTGAGTGCGATCGAGCGCGTCCATGGAGAGTTTGAGTCGGTGGGCGGGTACGGCCGAGCTCTGTCAATCGTGAACGTTCTCAAACAGTCATCCCGAGCGTTGCACGACAATGACAAGGCCTGGGAGAGGCTGCCTTCCACACGAAAAGAGGCTGCCCAATACGTGCTGTTGGTGTCGATGTCAGGAGATGTAGGGCTAGATGAAATGATCACCATCGACAATCGCAAGGCCAGGATTGAGGTGATGGCGGATACTGTAGATAACTCGACGAACAAAGCGAGTAGGCTCCAATCGGCGGTGGAGATTGTCAAGGCGAATCTGTCGGGAGTGTCGACTATTTCGAGCCTTTCCATAACCGGTATGCCATTTCTCGAGCAGAGCATGGGGGAGATGGTCATGTCGAGTCAGAAAATGAGTTTGTTGTTTGCGGCAATAGCCGTCGCGTTCATCGTCTACATGAGCTTCGGGCGGTCATGGGATTCCTTCCTTTGCCTGCTTCCAGTGGCCCTTACCATTCTGGCGAATTTCGGAATGATGGGATGGGCTAAAATCTCTCTAAACCTGGCGACTGCCTTGGTGAGCTCTATTGCAGTGGGAATTGGAATCGACTATAGCGTACACGTCTATTCCCGTTTCAGGCAAGGGATCATGGAGGGGTATAGTCCTGAGGACGCTATGCGCGCTACTATAGCCAATACAGGAAGGGCTGTTGCTCTGAACGCGTTAGCAGTTGCAGCAGGTTTTGCGGTCATGTTGCTATCCGAGTTTCCGCCCCTTCAGCAGTTCGGAGCTTTGATAGCCTTTACTATGGCGGTATCCGCGGGCGGAGCTTTGATGATCTTGCCCGCCAGCCTTCTAGCTGTTGCGCGGAGGCGCAGCTTAGCACCGTAAGTCTGTTCTTTAAAGGAGGGCATTGATTTGACATCCCAGAGTTTCCCCGGAAGTGGCAGGAGTAATGTTCTCTCTAAACATGCGGCACGGTCCTCGCAGCGGGTTGACCTGTCCCGGCTGGGCATTTGCCGGGGCAAGGTGGGAGCCTTGGCCGGAATCGCAATCGTGCTTTTTGCGGCAGTAGCGTGCGCTGCTCTATTGTGTGCGGGGGCTGTCGCAGCGGCTGGCTTGCAGGTTAGAGGAGATCTTACGGCCAAGCAGATCCTGGACTCTATTGAAGGGAAGGGATCTCTTGCCGGCAATGGCCGCGCCGTGGTGGAGATGGTTGTTGAGAGGGGCAAGAGCCAGAAGTTGAACCGGGTAGAAGTGATGAGGTCGGATGATGGCAACGGCACAATCAAGCAGCTTGTGGAGTTCCTAGCGCCCGCTGATGTGAGGGGGATGAAGTTTCTGAGCATTACGGCTCCCGGAGAAGAGGATCAGATGTGGCTTTACCTCCCTGCGGTGGGCAGCGAAAGACGAATTGCAGGCAGTGCTGCATCAGGCAAATTCATGGGAACGGACTTCACCTTTGAGGAAATCTCTGCAAGCGCGAAAACGTGGGAGCCTTACAAGCCCGAGCGGATGCCGGATGAGACTGTGGATGGGCAGAAGTGCTATGTGCTACGGTTGATGCCAGAAAGCGGAAACTTGCCGTATGGAGCTGTAACGATCTGGATCTGGCAGGAGAATGTCTTGCCGCTGAGGATAGAGTTTTTCAACAATTCAAAGAAGCTCCAGAAAGTGATGACCTTTTCCGATCTGAAGAAGAACAAGAGCGGAGAATGGCAGCCGCATACCATAGTCCTTCAGGACATTTTGGGAGGTAGCCTAACTACCGTTCGGATACTCGAGATGGATGATAGGCCTGTGCCGGATGAGGTATTTACTTTGAGATATCTAAGGAAGAGGTGAAGCTTGTGACCAGTGGGCTGTTGAGGCGTTGGGTGAAACAGGTTGAGAGAGTGTGACTTGCTGTTGGCGCGGTGAAGTTGATGACGGCTCTTTTGATAGCAGTGATCGTCTGCACGTGTGCCTCTCATGCGGCTTTGGCGTCGGAATGGGATCCGCCGGAGATAACCGGGAGTGCCGAGTGGCAGATTGACTATTTGCCAGGAGAACAAAAAGTTGCGGCAAACGGACTCAGTCTCAAAGTCAACCTTGATGGCTACTTCATTGATTCTATCGGGTATAACCTTGATTTTGGCGGACGGCTTGATATGCTCTCGTAGGGCGGAAGCTGCATTGGGCCAAGCTTATATCGGTGCGCAGCCGGGGCCTTTCAATATGCGGGCTGGCAGATAGGTGGTCAGTTGGGAAACTGCGGACTTGATTA
>ERZ795047.501-NODE-501-length-48305-cov-8.033326_pt1 | contig 48305 bp, 43 predicted proteins | sample MGYA00375131_ERZ795047 | MGnify/ENA primary metagenome ERZ795047 (study PRJEB30176, sample SAMN05720228) | activated sludge metagenome | isolation source: Anaerobic digester | place: Japan | collected 2015-05-20 ... | reverse complement strand
TCGCTGGCCTTGCGACATTCCTCGCACATGCTCAGCGAGTATAAAACGCAAGGCTCTGTAGCTCCAACGTGAGGTCCGCCGAATGGACCTTTACATCTTCAGGCACATCAAGCTTTACAGGGGCAAAATTCAGGATAGCCTTGACCCCCGCTTTCACGCATTCGCTAGCAACAGCTCCCGCGCTCTCAGGCGTAACTGCAATAACTACAATCTTCAGGTCGAGCTCGCGGACTTTCGCAGCAAACTCATCTACGTGGTAGACTGGGACCTGGGCATAGGTAATACCCACTTTTTGTGGGTCCACATCGAAAGCGGCGACAATACGCAGGCTTTCAGGGACCCAACGGGCAGGGTCGCCTTCTACGGCTGAGCCGTCGATGCGAGCATCTACATTATGATGGAGCAAGGCGCGGCCCAGATTTCCCAGGCCAACCAGGCCCACGCGAACATCTGTGGTAAGGCCAAGTATCTCCCTTAGTTGTTCATGCAAGAACTTTACATTGTAACCAATGCCTTGCTTGCCAAATTCTCCGAAAAACGCAAGGTCCTTTCTAACCTGCGCCGGAGTCAACCCTGTCCACTCCCCTAGCTGACTAGATGAGACGATTGCATGTTCCCTGCGATCAAAGTCTTCCACTGCGCGTAGGTACAGTGGAAGCCTCCTTACAACTACATCTGGTATCTTCTCCTGCTTCATTCGGTCTCCTCCGTATCCTCAACCCGCCCAGCCCCTGAATGAATCGACGCACACTCAGGGTTGTTCGAATCCACCACAGCCACGGCAACAGATGCAAAAGCTTCCGTTCCAAGAGAACGATCGTAGAGGTGAATTCCGTAGTAGCCGGCAGCTAGAAAGAGAATTCCCCCTATAGCGGAAGCAAGAGACGAGTCTATCGTCCATCCGAAGCTCCGGGCTGCAAGCGCACCCACTCCCAGCCCGGCAAGGAACATGACCAATGGCACTCCATAGGCGAGAAGGACTGCGCGCATGAGATCTTGTCCGGGAAGTTCCAATGCCACTGTGTCGCCTACTTCCGCCGAGGCATCGTTTCTCGCAATCACGGTATGGGGACGATTATTCGCCATCTGGCAAGCTCCGCAGCCCTTACAGGCTGCCGGACGGCTGACCAGGACTTCCACGGATTCTCCGCAAACCCGCTTCACAATGCCAAACTGCCTCATGCATCCAGCCTCCTTTCGCCCTCTGCTACGAAATCACGAATAAACACTACGACCTCCGGGTCCGACAGAGGGATGCTGCCCAACTCCAATCGAATCTCTCGGGTATCAAAATGAAATGAATTATCTCCTCGAACATGATTATACACGAAATCCAGGTTTGGGTTGCATACTACCAATGCAAGAAGGGTTTCTGCCATGTTGCCCAAGGGCGCCCGGTCGACGTGAGAATACTCAAAAATAGCTGTTACAGTCGTGCCACCGCCAGGCACGCTCGCTATGTCCACTCCGCCACCGCATCTTTCAGCAGCTGCAGCCAATAGCGGAATCCCCAGTCCAACTCGGCGGGTAGTCCTCGATGTAACGAATGGATCGCGGATCTGCGCCACGACGTCGGCAGGCATTCCCCGGCCATCATCGGCAACCCTGATAATCATCTTGTCGTTGGCCACATCCTCGATAACATCGATCTCAACAAGCTCTGCGCCGGCAGCTATCGAGTTTTGCGCTATATCGAGTATGTGCATTGAAAGCTCCCTCATACCACACCGCCATTTCTGTATACTCTGCCCAGCACGGAAAATCCGCTATAAGCAATCGCCTTTACTCCACTTGCACGTATCTTCCTGCCTCTCCGCGAAGAGCAAGAATTAATTCAGCAAATGTCGGTTCTTCCAGCCAAAAGAGCGAGCATCCCAATCCGATTTCTTCCAAAGTGTGGGCATCGGAGGAAGAGAGCAGGACGCGGCCTTGCGTCGCAGGAAACTTCGCTCTGGCCTCGGTTGCCGTAATCGTCCTGGATATCTCCAGTACGGGAATGTCGAGGTGGTCCGGGACAAATCCTAGCTGGGCTACGATGCTGAAAGCACGCCTGTCGATATGGCATGGAACCGAAATGCCCCCCAAGGCGTCAACGCCATCCACGACTTCGTCCACGGATAGCGTTGTTGGGGCGGACAAGAGCGCGGTCTCCTCTGTGATATCTCCAGTGCGCGGCGAACAAATCCACTGCCTTCCGAATATTTCCGGGATGTTCCTGCCGGTAGCTCTATGGGGTGCAACTATCAGCTCCCATTCATGCATGGCAGACAAATCTGGCAGCAATGTCAACAGATGAACCTCTTCCTTTGTGCAAACCTCCATGCCACAGATGACGGTAAGTCCAGTCCCCTCTGCCGCCGCAGCCAAAGCCTCAACGTTGGCGGCTGAGTTGTGATCTGCAGAGGCAATTATGTCGAGCCCTAGGTCCAAGCACCGCCCCACGATTGCCTTCGGGTTCATCTCCCTGCCCGCGCATGGCGATAGGAAAGTGTGAATGTGCAGATCGGCGGCGAAGCCCTGAACCATCCCTAGGAATCTCCCCTCACGCCCAGCTCGTATAGTCTGCCGACTGTCTCGAACGCCGACATCTTGGTGGACAGGATTGGCATGCCTTCCGCCTCTGCCCTGGCAATGGCATCCTCATTCATCTCAAGCCCCCCTGCGATCACGACAGCTGCGAGATCGAGCAGGAGCGCAACAGCAACAACATTCTGGTGAACTTGTGAAGTAACCCATATCCCGCCATCACTTGCATTCGCCATGACATCGCTGAGCAAATCTGAAACGTATCCGGATGAGACCTCCCTGTCCAGCCCTACGCCTCCCGCCACGCATTTCATTCCCAAAACGGCAGCTATCTCCCGAACAGTCACTTGTCGTTCCTCCTCTGCAGCGACGGAAGATCCGTCTTGGCCAATCTGAGGAGCTCCTCGGCCACCTCTTCCATGGCCTCTCTCAGCTTGAACACGCAATCTACTTCAGATGCATTCCCGCACACAACATCTTCTGCATGGGCACGGCAAGTTGGCGACCCGCAGGCACCGCAATCTAAGCCCGGAAGCCGAGCCAAAACTCGCTCCAGCTCACTCATTTTGGCAATGGCTACTTCGAGGCGCGGATCGATCTCAAGACCTGAGAGGGCCGTAAGCTCGCCCTGGAGAGCGAAGAAATCTGTCCCGCGCTCATCTACCAGCCGCCTTGCCTCGGAGAGAGCTTCAGCGGAATCAGCCTCCACAGCTTTTGAGATCTCGATCATACGCGCCCGCGCAACGAAGGGGTTCTCGACTGTAGCCGGACCTCCAACACACCCCGCAGGACATGCCAAGGCTTCGATGTAGTCCACCCCTGCCAACCTGCCGTTGTCTACCTCTTCAAGGAGTCCCAGAACATTGTGTATTCCGTCCACAGCCAAGACGTTATGAAGCCCCAACGCCTTCAGTTCTCCACTGCTGTTTGCCCATGCAAACCCAAGGTTCGACCCTCTGTGCATGGGCCGGGCGCTGCGTCCTCGTCCTAGCTCAGTCATGAGTTCGCCGTATATGTCTGATATCGAAATCGCACCGTCCACGTACGAAAACTCTGATCCCAATGGGGCAATAACCGCTGTTACCTTGGCCGCACAAGGAGAGATGAAAAACACGCCGATGCGATCGCCCGCTATGCCGAGCTTCTCGGCGGCTTCAACTCGGGCTACACGGGCCGCAGCGTACATAGGGCTCTCAACTCGGGCTACGTGGGAAATGAGGTTGGGGTATCTCACCTGAATCAAGCGGACTACGGCCGGACACGCCGCGGAAATCACCGGCCGGGGCTTAGGATGGGATATTAGGTGTCTGCGCGTACACTCGGTAACGATATCTGCGCCAAAGGATACGTCGCACACTGCGTCAAAGCCGATCTCCTGAAGAGCCCATACCACCTCGTCAGGGCCTGAGGCCCGGCCTAGTTGCGAGTACAGAGCCGGCGCCGGTAGAGCAATAGTATAATCGTAGTTTTTGAGGTCGTCGATGGAGTTAGCGATAATGGTCTTGGCGTGGTTTTCGCAGGTTCTCACGCACTCTCCGCAATCGATGCATCGGGCAGCGTTGATTACAGCTTTTCCTTCCCGAACTCTGATTGCCTCAGTCGGGCAACGCTTAATGCAGTTGGTGCAGCCTTTGCATTTTTCCTCGAGGAGTTTCACAGAATGGAACCGGCCCTCCATGCCCATTTAAACCTCCCCATGGAACGCGAACTGCCACGGTTTTGGCTGCTCTGCTTCTTTAGGCTATCCTGATTGCTGCGGTCACAGTCGTCCCGCGTCCCACCTCAGATTCTATTGAAAACGAATCAGAACACCTCTTCATGTTCGGAAGCCCCATTCCGGCCCCAAACCCCATCTCCCTTATCTCATCCGGCGCTGTTGAGTAGCCTTCGCGCATTGCCAAGGAAACATCGGGCATTCCCGGTCCTCCATCGCAAGCGACAAGCGTCACCTTCTCCGTGTCCACACGGAGAAGGATCTGTCCGCCCTCCGAGTGTATGACTAGGTTCATCTCTGCCTCGTACGCTGCCACTGCCGCACGGCGTACCAACTCGGGTGCCATGCCCAATTGCCTCAGAACCTGTTTGATCTTGCTGGCCGCCTCGCCGGCTGCAGCGAAATCGTATCGGTCGACTCGGAAGCTCATCTCTAGCACCGGTTCCGAGTGAGGACTGGCTGCCCCGGAAAAAGCAGCACCAGCCCGATCAATGGCTTGTCCATCATTGCCACCGCGATACACTATCCGACATCTCCTCGCCTGCTCCCATCGGCGCCAAGGCAGATGCCGCCAACGCCAGCGCCATATAGCAAGCCACAAGTTTCAAACATCGGAAGATCCGTTGCAAGCATTGGGATTCCGGCAGCCTTGCCCATCTCTATGACACTCTCATCAGGCCTTTTCCCCCGAACGAATATTATCGTGGACAACCCAGCGATCTCCGCCGTGCGAACAACCTGCGCGCTGACGAGTCCCGTGCAAAGAAGCGTCTTGTCATGGCAAAATGCCAGCACGTCACTGATGAGGTCCGAGCCGCACGCCATTTCGATCTCAACAGTGGAAAGCTTGTCCTCCCCAACAAGGACCTCCGCCCCTATAAGCTCCCGGATGTCTGCAAGCTTCAAGCCTCGCTCCCTCGTTTCACTCTACGCTCCTACTCAAGGAGCGGCGTATTCAAGACTGTGGACCCGACACTCATCCGAAAAGCGCCTGGCCCGGCCCACACTTTTTGCGCCCGGACCGGGCCTGTATCATTATTGCTGATCGCTCCGCAAACTACCGCGCATAACCGATCGTTGCCGCCCATGGCGGACGCTCCACGCGCCAACGCCTGTTTCATTAGCCCTGGAAATGGCATGCGCACAGCTATTCAACTATTGTAACGTCGTAGCCCTGATTTGCAAGGATGTCGCCTAGCACAATGGCATTCTCCCTAAGCGAAAACGCTCCAACTTGGACAGACCATGGACCACCACCTGTGACGAATATCGGATAACCTTGAGCTTCGAGCTCCCTGGCGGTGGCCGCCGCAGCCTCCTTTGTGCCGAAAGAACCCACACGTACCTTGTAAAACTCAGCAGCAACGGGACTGGAAACCGTGCCTTGTGTCGAACCAATGCCATCCGGAACAGAACTGGGTACTGATGAGCTTTCTGCCCCGTATGTAGGGGGCTCAACCGCGCTGCTTTCGGGCAGACTGCTTGTGGGCAGATTGATGTTGGGAGCAGGCGTCTGCTGTGGCTGCTGGGACGCACTTCCTGCTCCATCCGACCCGCTCCATGGATAATAGCTGTAACCTCCAGTATCTCCTGAGTCTTCTTCAGATACTGAGCTTCGGTTCGGGTTAATCCAGCCCAGCACTTGCTGCCCGATGAGCCAGCCAACCCCGACCGCGGCCACGCTTATCAAGACCACTGCAAGGATCCATGACAGAGCATTGCCTGAGGACGATCGCTTCGCCGGCATGTGATATCCCTTCCTTTGCTCGATTCATCCGGTACGGGGCATGGCCCCGCCTCAGTAGATACTTCTATTCTTGTGTAATACCACTCATGACTGTGCAATTCCTTCCCAAGGAGGCAGAATTGATCGATCCATTTCGAACACAGGCACCCCGTAGACCTGCACGATCTTCTCTAACTCATTCCTCTGCGAATCAGCAACACTCTTTTGGATCATCGCAAACCGCACTGGCACTCCCAAGGTTTGTGATGCCTGCAGCGTAATATCGAGTCCTTCCTCCACCAGTCCAACAAAGCTCTCCGAACCCAGATTAGTGTTTGACACCAATGCAGTGCATCGGAGTCTGGACGCCTCCTCAACCGCCAGCACCATGGAGACTATCTCCTCCGGAGTTGACGAGAAGGGCCTGCGCGTATTGACCACATACAACATTTCATACCCAGCTTCTTCGAGCGCCTCGCGAAACCTCCCAAGCGCCCGCGCGCCATCATCGTCACCGCCCACATCGACCACGACGTCTGATGACCTGTCCTCTATAACCCCGTATATAGCAGGCGAAAGTGCAGGAACATCGGAATCCTCATAATCAGTGACGCTCGATACCACACGCACTCCCAGCTCTGATAGGTCATTTCTTTTGTCCCTGGAACGAAACATCGGCTTTAAAATATCGATATCAACGAGAACCGCATTTCGTCCCGCGGCGTTCAGCCGCTTCGCGAAGTTGAGCGCGAGTTCGGTCTTTCCCGATCCAAAGGCCCCCACGAGCACAGTAACGCGGGCCTTTCGGAACTTCTCCATCTCTGCCCACCCCTGCGTCAAATCTAGTCCCTCCATATCCCCCTTACTTCGCCCACCAGATACAACGACCCTGCCACCAGCAATGACTTTGCCCCAATCGCAGATGCAGTCCGAGCTCCGGCCTGCACAGCCTCGCAGGCGGAAGCGACTGCATGCGCCTCGACCCCCATCTCTCTGGCAACGCTAGCCACGAACTCAGGATCATGCGCCCCTGTCCTAGCGCCAACCGCCGCAGTGGCGATAACCACATCCACCTCGGGCACAAGTGCTGCCAGCATCTCGCGGACAGGCTTGTCGCGGGACGTGCCAAACACCATCACCCTCGGCCTCAGCCCATACGCAATCTCGTGAAGCGTCGCCGCAAGGCTGGCCGCCCCATCCAGATTATGAGCACCATCCAGAATCACGACATATGGCGACTTGCGGACGACTTCGAATCGTCCGGGATGGCACGCCTTCCCTATTCCGCTGCAAACCGCGGCAGGTGAGATAGTCCCGCCTTTCAGTCCTTCAAGAACATCTAGAGCAGCTACTGCCGTTGCACAGTTAGTCACTTGATGACGTCCGACAAGGGGAGTGTGAACACGCAAACGACCGAGGACAGGAGCATCCACATCCACAGTCGTGCCGTCTAGATCCATATGGATAGGCTCGTAAGGGACATCCATTCCGACAACCGTAACCTCGGCCCCCACTTCGTTCGCCTTGGCCACAATAACGGCCATAGCCTCGGGATCCTGTGGCGACACGACTACAGGCACCCCCGGCTTGATGATCCCGGCCTTGTTGGAAGCGATCTCAGAAAGGGTGTTGCCCAGTCGATCCATGTGGTCCATTGCTATGTGGGTAATCACGCTCACTTCAGGGGTCACCACGTTTGTCGAGTCATAGGTACCGCCTAGGCCTGTTTCAACAACGGCTATCTCCACACCGGAGCGCATGAACCACTCAAAACAAGCTGCAGTCAGCGCCTCGAATTCCGTAGGAGTCCCTATGTTCTCATTCTCGCTCAGCTTGGCGATGACGGGAGCCATCTCTCCAACTAATTCAGCGAGCTGCTGCTGGGAAATCTCCCTGCCCCCAACCTTTATCCGCTCCGTGTAGCGCTGCAGGTGAGGCGATGTGAGCAATCCGGAAACATGTCCGGCCTCTTCCAGCGCGGATTCGACCATCACCGAAACAGAACCCTTGCCGTTTGTTCCCGCTATGTGCACGTGAGCCATGCTTCGCTCCGGGTTCCCCATCGACTGAAGCAAGGCCTCAGTGCGTTCCAATCCTGGCTTGATCCCAAATCTCGAAAGGGATCTCAGATAGTCAACGGCTGCTTCATAATCCATCTACTCCATGCCTCACATTCATAAAACAACTCTCGAAGAATACATGAGCATTGGAGCAAACCCTCTTCAAGCTCTTCCGCCTTCGGCCACACGCTCGGCGACTGATTCTTCCGAAACGCCTTTATCTCCTGCTTTACAGCTTGCAGCTATCGCCCACGCGCACTCATCCCGCAAGGCGCACTCTTCGCACTTTGGACGCCTAGCGCGGCATGTTCGCCTTCCATGGGCCACCATGTTCATGTGCAGCTGGTAGACGATGTCCTCCGGCACAACGGCGCCCAGTTCTTCCTGTGTCTTGGCAGGCTGTTTAGTATCAACAAGGCCAATTCGGTTTGCAACCCTGTGCACGTGGGTGTCTACTGGAAAGACTGGCCTCCCCAAGGCAAATAAGAGTACGCACGCGGCGGTCTTCGGCCCTACACCCGGAAGCGAAGTAAGGTAATCGAAAGCCTCGTCATCATTCATGGAATCGATGGCATCCAAGCTAATGCAGCCGTAGTCCGCCTCTATCCTGGAAAGGACTTCGATTATGCGCGCGGCCTTTATGTCCGCAAGCCCGCCCATACGGATCACTTCTGCGATCTCAGACGGGGATGCGGCAGCCACAGCCTCCCATGAGGAATAGGCGCTTCGCAATGCAGCGTAAGTCCGGTCGGAATTCGCGTCCGAAGTATTCTGCGTAAGCATGATGTGGATCAGCTCGCCGACGGGATCGCCATTTGGCGCCAGCATCTTCGGTCCATACATGTGTCTAAGAGCTTCGTCCACGCGCCTCACAATCTCCGAAGAGACGCTGGAGGGAGCACGGACCCAGCCTTCGCCCCCGGCAACGTCCATGGGGACCCCGACCTCGTCAGTGTGCCTGTCAGACATCATCACTTATCCCTCTAGCTGAGCTATTCTAGCTCTGATCTTGACCAACTGCTCCTCATACTCCCCGAGTCTGTCGCGTTGCTTCTGAACTACTTCGGCAGGAGCCTTTGTAACGAAGCCTTCATTGGAGAGCTTCGCGCGGGCGGATTCCACCTCGCGCAGGAGGTTCTCCTCCTCGCGGCGCAACCTGTTGGTCTCCTTGCCGATGTCGACCATCCCCGCAAGGGGAAGATAGACTTCTATCCCTGGCACAACCGCTGCAGCAGCTTTCTCTGGTTTGGCCGCAGACACATGCTCCACAGTCACGCTGGCAAGTCCCGCAAGGTGGGCAACGATGTCCACATTGACGTTGATAGTGTCGAACGCCTCACCGTCTGCGTGGAATATTGCGTCCACCTTCTTGCCTGGTTCAACGTTGAACTCAGCCCTGATGTTCCTGATGGCTCTCACCGTCTCCATCAAAACGGCCATCTCGGCTTCGGCCACAGCGTCGATCTCGTCTTTATCCGCTGTAGGCCAGGGCTCTATCATTATGCTCTCGCCTGAGCCGGGCAAATGCTGCCAAATACCCTCGGTGATGAATGGCATAAAGGGATGGAGCATCTTGAGTGAACCGTCCAACACCTTCCACAAAACGTACTGGGCTGTACGCCTGCCGACTGGATCGTCTTCTCCGTACAGGCGGCGCTTAGCTATCTCGATATACCAGTCGCAATACTCGCCCCATACGAAATCGTATATAGTCCGCGCCGCTTCGCCCATGTCGTATCTTCCGAGTTGCTCAGTGATGTCGGCAGCCACTCTGTTCATGCGCGATATGATCCACCTGTCAGCAAGGTTCAACTCCAGATCTTCCGGCATCACTTTGCCCTCGGGCAAAGTGAAGTCCTCGAGGTTCATCATCACGAACCTGCTCGCATTCCATATCTTGTTGCAGAAATTGCGGGAAGCCTCCACTTTCTCCGGACGCCACCTAATATCGTTTCCAGGGGTATTCCCTGTGATCAGAGTAAATCTGAGCGTGTCGGCACCATACTCTTCGATGATCTCGAGCGGGTTGACACCTGTCCCCTTCGACCTGCTCATCTTGGAACCATCGGGATTCCTGATCAGCCCGTGCAAGAGCACATCGGAAAATGGCTCCTCGCCCATGAACTCCAGGCTCATAAAGATCATCCTAGCAACCCAGAAGAAGATGATGTCGTACCCTGTCACCAACACTGAGGTTGGATGCCAGCTTTTAAGCTCCGGAGTTTCTTCAGGCCATCCCATGGTCGAAAAAGACCACAGCGCCGAGCTGAACCAGGTGTCGAGCACATCAGGGTCCTGCTCCACTTGTCCGCCGCATTTCGGGCATGAAGTGGCGTCTTCCCTGGAGGCGAACATGTGGTCGCAGCTGGTGCAGTACCAGACGGGTATTCGATGGCCCCACCAAAGCTGACGGGATATACACCAATCGCGCACGTTCTCCATCCAGTTGAGATAGGTTTTGGTGAACCTTTCCGGAACGAATCTCACTCTTCCGTCTTTCGCCGCCTCAATCGCCGGTTCGGCCAGGGGTTTCATCTTCACAAACCACTGCCTCGACACCATGGGTTCTACCGCAGTGCCGCACCGCTGGCAATGGCCGACCGCATGCTCGTAGCTTTCGATCTTCTCCAGCAGGCCCGCGCTCTTCAATTCCTCCACCACTTGGCGCCTGCACTCTTCCCGGGTCATGCCGGCATACTTCCCTGCCTCCTCAGTCATGATACCATCAGGGCCTATGACCTTCACCGAGGCTAGTCCGTGCCTTTCGCCGATTTCAAAGTCATCAGGGTCATGCGCTGGAGTGACTTTCACGGCCCCGGTTCCAAACTCCGGGTCTACGTGGGCATCGGCAACGATCGGGATCTCCCTGTCCATAATGGGCAAGATGAGGGTTTTCCCGACGAGCTTGGCGTACCTCGGGTCCTTCGGGTTCACAGCGACCGCGGTATCGCCCAGCATAGTTTCAGGGCGCGTCGTGGCAACTACCACGTGCCCGGATCCATCAGCCAGCGGATAGCGCAGATGCCACAGGGCCGATTCAACGTCTTCGTGCTCCACCTCTACATCCGATAGCGAGGTTCTGCAATTCGGACACCAGTTGATCATCCGATCGCCCCGGTAGATGAGCCCCTTCTCGAAAAGCCTCACGAATACCTCGCGCACAGCCTTGGAGCATACAGGGTCCATGGTGAAACGTTTCCTGTCCCAATCGCACGACGCGCCCAGCTTCTTCTGCTGCTCCACTATCTCTCCACCATACTTCTCCTTCCACTCCCACGCGATCTCGAGAAAGCGCTCACGGCCTATGTCCGTCTTGGAGAGGCCTTCCTTTGCAAGGCTCGCCACGACCTTGGCCTCAGTGGCGATGCTAGCATGGTCTGTGCCCGGTATCCAGCAGACGTTGGCCCCCTGCATCCGCTTCCATCTAATCAGAATGTCCGGGATCGTGACGTCGAGGGCATGCCCTATGTGGAGCGTCCCCGTGATATTGGGCGGGGGCATTAAGATAACGAAATGCTCCCTCTCAGGATCCGGGTCGGGCTCTGCATGGAAATAGCCACGCTCGAGCCAGAACTGGTAAGTCTTTTCCTCAATCTCTTTCGGGTTGTAAGTAGTCGATATCTCTGTTGTGCCCATGAGCTTCTTTCCTCCTGTAGCCGCGGACATGCCTGCAGGCGTCGCAGGATGTGTCCGACACATTTTGAAAAACAGACGCCTCCCCGCCCACCAAAGGGCGAAGGAGGCGTTCCTTCGCGGTACCACCTTTGTTCAAAGCAAGCATCCCTCCGGCATGCAGCCGATAGAATGACCGACCAGGGCCGTATAGCCCTTTTGCCGTCATGGGCGAGCCGGCTCAGATACTCACTTCGATCTTTCAAGCTGTAACGGGCAGTCCCGATTGACGCTACTTTTGCCTGCATGCCTCACTCAGGCTGCAGCAAACCTGGTTCACGCCAACCGCTCCGGGGCGACCTTCGCGCGGACAGAGGCCAGGACGCCTTCCACCCGGTGGGCATCCCTCTCTTGCAGCTTAACCGCACTACTCCTCCCCTTCATCGCGTTTGCCATTATCATTTTCAAGTATAGCATGCGCACACTCTGCCGCGCAGGCAGATTGCTACGCTTCCTTCTCCTTTTTCGCCTCTTCAATAACGCGGGCCGCGATGTTCGCCGGAGCCTCCTCATAGTGGGAGAACTCCGTAGTAAACGTGGCGCGCCCGCCCGTCATGGCCCTGAGGTCGATAGAGTATTTGGCCATCTCCGACATTGGCACGAGAGCCTTTACCACCTGGTATCTGCCTTCGGGCTCCATACCGAGGATCCGTCCGCGCTTCTTGTTGAAGTCGCCCATGACATCGCCCATGTATTCCTCAGGCACCGTTACCTCTACCTTCAGTATAGGCTCGAGGATTATCGGGTTCGCATCTTGACATCCCTTCTTGAGCGCCAACTGGGCAGCGATCTTGAATGCCATTTCAGAAGAGTCGACAGGATGGCTCGAACCATCATAGAGCGAGCACTTAATGTCGATCAATGGGAAACCGGCCAACACCCCTCCCTCGGGAAGAGCCTCTCTCAAGCCCTTCTCCACCGCAGGAATGAACTGTCTCGGCACCGCGCCTCCAAACACCTTGTCTTCGAACTCGAACCCGCTTCCCGCCGGCAGGGGCGACATCTCAATCCATACATGTCCATACTGGCCACGACCGCCGGTCTGCTTCTTATGCTTCCCTTCGACCTTCACGGTGTTCTTGATCGTCTCTCTGTACGGGATCTTCGGTTCTTCGAGGGTCACCTCTACGCCGAACTTCCTCTTGAGCCTGTCGGCCATGATGTCGAGGTGAACTTCACCCATTCCCGAAACGACAAGCTCCGAAGATTCCGCATCCTTGTCGTACTTGAGCGTGGGATCTTCCTCCATAAGCCTCGCGAGGCCCTGGCTTATCTTGTCCTCGTCGCCCTTGCTTTTGGGCTTCACAGCCATCGACAGAACCGAACTGGGGAACTGAATTTTTGGAAGTATGATCGGATTGTCCTTGTCGGCCAGCGTATCCCCTGTAGTCGTATCAGCCAGCTTCGCTACGCCTGCAATGTCGCCAGGGCCCACTTCGGAGACAGCCACTTGCTGCTTGCCCTTGGTAAGGAATATCTGCCCGAACCGCTCCGTTTTATCGCGGCTCGCGTTGTAAACTTGCGAGTCCGACTTCACAACCCCTGAATACACACGGAACATGGTGATCTTGCCGACGAACGGGTCCGCCATCGTCTTGAAGACCAATGCCGAGAAGGGCTCGGTCTCCTCCGGCTTGCGCTCTATCGTGTCTTCTGAGTTCGGCACAATGCCCTTCACCGGTCCAACCGCCACTGGCGACGGACAGAGCGAAATTATCGCATCCATCAGAGGCTGAATCCCAATCAGTTTCATGCCGGATATGCAAAACACGGGATAAGCCGAGCGAGAAAGCACGGCCTTGGCAAGTCCTGCCTTGATGTCGTCCTCAGTTAGAGCCTCGCCCTCCAGATACTTGTCGAGGAGCTCCTCATCACTTTCAGCAGCAAACTCGATCAGCTTTTCGCGGTGTTCCTCTGCTATGTCGGCTAGGTCTGCGGGGATATCCGTCTCAACAAACTTCTTTCCCGATGCATCCTCCCACACATAAGCCTTCATTTTGATGAGGTCAACAACCCCGCGGAACTTATCGCCTTCCCCTATGGGAATCTGCGCAACAGCAACCCTGTTGCCAAAGATTTCCGTCAGAGATTCGACGGCCTTGTTAAAGTTGGCGTTCTCCCGATCCATACGGCTGATCACTATCATGCGCGGGAGGTCGTATTCCTCAACGCGCCTCCACATCAGCTCCGTACCGACTTCGACTCCGGAGACTGCATCTACAGCCACCAAGACGGAATCGGCCACGCGCAACGCGCCCACAACCTCACCCACAAAATCGGAGTAGCCGGGAGTGTCTATGAAGTTGATCTTGTGATCCTTCCATTCGACAGGAGCTACCGAGGCATTAATGGAGATTTTCCGCTTGACCTCGTCGGGATCGTAGTCCATCGTGGAAGTTCCTTCATCTACCTTGCCGAACCTATCAACACCGCCGCTCAAATATAGCATGGCCTCGGCAAGAGTCGTTTTGCCGGCGCCGCCATGCGATACAACGGCAAGGTTGCGCAGTTGATCCACTTTATATTTTTTCAAGCGATCTCCTCCCTTAAGCCTTATCGCAGCCCTGCAATTAACTGCCTGTTTGCAACAGATACTCACTATAGTATCTTACACTTAACCCAGCACTGAGGCAATAGCCTTAGAACTTCATAGACGCCTGAATCTCCGCCGAAGGGGCCCATGTGCTGTGTTCCCATCGATCTTTTGCGTGCTCACTCTCGCGCTTCAGGTTGAGTTTTCCGTCCAAAGTTACTCCGTTTACGGGACCCAACTTTGCTGCAAATGAAAGCCCCATCTTAAGCTTGCCGCTTTGCCCCGACTGAATGCCGACGATCTCCTCGTCCCCATCCTCGTTTTCGCCTAAGGTATGGCCTAATGACAGATCTCCTGCGGCAGTCAGCCTCCAGATGTCCGCTGGCACGCAAGTCAGGGTAACTCCTCCGGTTGCCCGCACCGGCCTGCCGGCATCGGCCCTATTGGGCTCAATCGACGATGAAAGCGACCCTTTGATGTCTGCACTCCAATGTCGAGAAGGCTCAATCGACCATCTAGCCGAAATCGCTGTGTCGGTCTTATCACAAGATCTGTCCTTCTCCCGGACCGTAGCCGCCGCTGTGAGGCTGCAGTCGATCGAATGTACCTTAGACGGGGTCCAAACACCCTCAAGTTTGCATGACGCGCGGGTATATGATTTGTGCTCGGCTTCGGGGTATGCCCGGCCTTTGGCTGATACTGTGATTGAACCTTTGCATTCCGAACCCAGAGGTGATTGCGCGGTTGCAGACGATTCCCAGTAGTTCGCAGTCCACTTAGGATTGCCCGGCATCTCTTTGTGGCCCGCGGTCGCTTCCGCTTTCAATGCAACAGCATACGGTTGCGACCATGTGCGCCCAGCCTTGACCCTCACTGTGCCTTCGCTGTAGTCCCTGGCCGCATTGAGCGGATATTCTCTCACGGTTATGGAGAGCTTCCCCTCAGGCCGCCACGGACTCGCTTTCCTATCGACAACAACGCCGGTAGTGGAGGAAAGCTGACGCCAACAGGAAGCATCCCCCTGCGCAGCAAGGAGGCCTGAGATGCTCAAAGTTGCAGACTGCCGGAGATGCGATATATCTTCAGCCATTTTGGCCTCCAATTTGAATTCATGCGTTCCTTCTGTGGATGATTTTACTGTCGAAGAGAAGCGAGCGGCTTTGTGGGACAAGGTGGCAGTCAGCTTCGGCAAGGATTCCGAGTCGAGCGCGACTTTGAGCACAAGGGAATCATTGGCGGCAGACACGCCCGCCGCCTGCCATGGGGGGCAGAAGAACACCGCCATCGTAAATGCCAGCACACATGGGAAAGCTTTATGCCTGGTGGCGCAAGAGCTCCGACGCATAAACCGTCCCTCCTGTCAGTGTTGATTCTGACAGGATTATACCATTTTAAGGCTACACTGTAAACTATGTGATACCATGTGGGCTTGCTTCCATATCTGCCATAGCTTGTACGGCCCCGGCATGCCATTTTGGCCGGGGCCCGCCCAAACATCTACTCCTTAGCGAACTTGGAACACACAATATCCCTGAGGTCGGGGCCGGACTCCTGTTCGAGCTCGTACCTGACTCTCACGGCAGGCTTGTCTATCTTGAGAACCTTCCGGAGATCGATCGGAGTGCCAATCAGCACCACTTCGGCATCAGATCTGTTGATGGTGGTCTCAAGCTCATCTATCTGCTTTTTGCTGTATCCCATTGCAGGGAGCAACGGCTCGAGATGATGGAACCTCTCAAGAGTGTCGACGATGCTGCCTACGGCAAACGGCCTCGGGTCGACAAGCTCGCCGGCACCGAACTGGCGTGCCGCTACCACTCCCGCGCCATAACCCATTCCGCCATGGGTGAGCGTCGGACCGTCCTCTACTACCAACACACGCTTACCGCGGATCATCTCAGGATCTTCCACTGTTACAGGCGAAGCCGCATCTATGATCTGAGCCCTCGGGTTGATCCTCTGCACGTTCTTGCGGACCGTTTCGACATCTTCCGGCTTGGCAGTGTCAACCTTGTTGATTATCACCACATCAGCAAGGCGGACATTGGTCTCGCCAGGATGGTACAGAACCTCGTGCCCCGCCCGGTGTGGGTCGACCAAGGTAATGGTGAGGTCAGGCTTGTAGAAGGAGAAGTCGTTGTTTCCACCGTCCCAAAGGATGACGTCAGCCTCCTTTTCGGCCTCCTCCAAGATCCTGCCGTAGTCGACGCCCGCATACACGATCACGCCTCGGTCGATATGCGGCTCGTATTCCTCGCGCTCCTCAATGGTGCACTCATGGATGTCGAGATCCTCATAAGTGGCGAAGCGCTGGACTGCCTGTTTGGCAAGGTCGCCATAGGGCATGGGGTGCCTGATCGCCACCACTTTAAGGCCTGCATCGATCAGCGCCTGGCTCACGTAACGTGTCGTCTGGCTCTTACCGACCCCGGTGCGAACCGCAACAATGGCGACAATCGGAACTCTCGACTTGAGCATGGTAGTGTTCGGCCCCATCAGCCGGAAATCCGCTCCCGCCGCCATCACAGCAGAAGCCTTGTGCATAATGTCGACATGCGAGAGATCGCTGTAGGCGAAGATCGCCTGATCGATGTCGTGCTTTACAATCAACTCTTCGAGCTGGTCCTCGGGGTAGATGGGAATTCCATTGGGATACAGCTTTCCTGCAAGCTCTGCAGGGTACATTCTGCCGGCAATGTCCGGAATCTGCGTGGCCGTGAAAGCCACAACTTCATATCTCTCGTTGTCGCGGAAGTAGACATTGAAGTTGTGGAAATCGCGTCCCGCAGCGCCCATGATGATCACTTTTGTTTTCTCCATGTCTTACACATCCCGTCCTTTCAAGGCGCATCCCACCTGCGTGGGAAAGACTGCTTCCTCAGTATATTGCCCACCAAGTCGTCAGCACACCCCCATCTAGGGGGCAATTGGGGTCATGGATACGAAACAATGGCGAATCAGGAACCTACATGGCCGCCAGAAATCACGCCGCAGATAGTTTATGCAACGTTGCATATTCGTCCCATGAGTATTCGACTTCTCCGGCATCAACTCCTTCAATGATTGTCATATATGCCGCCGGAAATCGACAAGCATCTCAACTTCGGCGATATCGGACCAGTTCACGCTTTATGGGAAATGCGAGTCAATTGTGCTGCCACAAAGAAATGCGCCCTGGGGCTGTGCTAATCACATCATGCACAGCCCCAGGGCGCTGACTAATCTAGGTTCCTATGAACATGCAGTTACAGCTATTTGAACGTATCCTTCGTAATCAGGTCAAGCGGAATCAATATTTGCTTTGGAAGCTTCTTGCCGGCAAGGCAATCCACTGCGGCCTGAATGCCCATTACGCCAAGTTTGTATGGCGAGCCTTCAATAGTGGCCGCCATCTTGCCTTCTTTGACGGCCTGCTTGGCACCGGGATCAGCGTCGAATCCAACGACGATGATTTCATTCTGCCGACCTGCGGCCCGTATTGCCTCGATGGCGCCCAAAGCCATCTCATCGTTCTGGGCAAACACTGCATCAATCGTTCGGAACGACTGCAGCCAGTTCTCCATCACGGTCATGGCCTCGCCCCTATTGAAGTTGGCGGTCTGCTTGGCGAGCATCTTGATCCCCTTGTTCTTTCCAATGACCTCCTCAAAGCCTTGCGCGCGGTCGCGCTGGGCAGAGCTGCCCATGACGCCCTCGAGCATTACCACGTTGCCCTTGCCTTTGAGCCTCTCCACTACGTAGCGGCCTGCCATGCGCCCTCCCTCAACATCATCTACGCCTATGAACGAGACTACCTTGTCCGAGTTGACGCTTCTGTCGATTGTGATCACAGGCACCTTGGCTTTGTATGCAGCCTCAACTGCAGGAACCAGGACATCTGAGTCAACAGGGGTAATCAGGAGCAGATCCGGCTTCTGAACAAGCAGGTCCTCCACCTGCGAAAGCTGCTTTGCCGCACTATCCTGCGCATCAGTGACGATGAGCTTCACGTTGTTCTTCGCCGCTGCCGCGCGAATACCATTCTCCATTTCCACGAAGAACGGTATGTTCAGGGTGCAGAACGCTACTGCAACCGTTCGAGGTTTGGCCGCGGCTGCTACCGCTGCGCCGCCTACGTTCATAACCATGCACAACGCCACCATGATAATGCCGATGACGACCTGTGTTGTACGCTTCGTTGAAAACCTCATCTCGTTGGCACCTCCAAAACTTGATTGGTGAGTGACTAGACAAAACAGCCTGTGGAATCGACTCTACATTATGGTTTAATCTGAGCTCTTCATCCCTCCCATTCTGACACTACCTGCCAACCTTCAAAGCAGCCGCCTGACGTTTGCGTCTCGAAGCCGAATCCATGAGAACCGCAAGGACTACTATGAGGCCTTTGAATATCTGCTGATAGTATGGCGACACATTCAAAAGGTTCAATCCGTTGTTCATGACGCCGATGATCAGGGCTCCAATGAGAGATCCGATAACGGAGCCCTCTCCTCCCGACATACTTGTTCCACCTATAACGACAGCCGCGATGGCGTCAGTTTCAAAACCGACTCCGGCCGTGGGATCAGCAGAGCCCAAGCGGGATGTAAGGACTATTCCTGTGACCGCTGACAGCAAGCCCATGGAGATATAGACCAGCATACGCCTGCGTTCTACGTTGATTCCTGAGTATCGAGCCGCTTCCTCATTGCCCCCGAGCGCATAGACTTCACGTCCGAAAACCGTAGACGACATCACGAAATGCACTACTGCAATTACGAGTGCCAGTATGAGAACGGGAACTGGTATCGGGCCAACATAACCTGCTCCTAGCACTCTGAAGGCATCTGTGAGGTTGTATATTGGACGTCCTCCGGTATAGATGAGGGTAAGCCCTCTGGCGACCGTCGTCATTCCCAGTGTGGCAACGAACGGCGCCACCTTGCCTTTGGTAATCACAAGCCCGTTAATCAGGCCGAGCAATGCGCCTGTAGCAACACTAAGCAGCATTGCGGGTACAAGCCCCAGCTTAAGCTGCGTTCCCGCAACAATAGCCCCGCAAATGGCAGCCACAGATCCGACAGAAAGGTCAATGCCTCCTGAGATGATCACCATTGTCATCCCTGCCGCCAGTATCCCGTTTATTGATACCTGCCTGATCACGTTTATTATGTTGTTCACTGAAAGGAAGACAGGGGTCAGCACACTAAGCAGGATGCATATCCCTACAAACACGAATAGAATCCGGTATTTCTGCATTACTCCGCGTCGCATCATTTACACCCCGTATTCTGTCGTCACTTCGCGAGAGCGCATTTGAGAATCTCTTCTTGCGTTGCTTCGGATCCCGCAAATTCACCTACTATTCGACCCTCAGACATCACAAGTATTCTGTCGCACATGCCAAGAATCTCAGGCATCTCCGACGATATGAACACCACGGCCCCTCCCGAAGAAGCGAAATCCTGAACTAACTTGTATATCTCAGCCTTTGCGCCCACATCAACACCACGCGTGGGTTCATCGAGTATGAGTACCTTCGGTCCGCTGCACACAGCCTTAGCAAATACAACCTTCTGCTGATTGCCTCCGCTCAGGCTCGATACGTTCTGGTCTATCGAAGCTGTCTTCACGTTAAAGTCTCGAACTGCCTTCGTTACAACCTGTTCTTCCTTGTTTTTGTCTACTACCCCAAACGCCCCCGACAGCCTGCTCAGAATCGAGAGAACAGTATTGGACCTGACAGACATCGTCTGCACTAGACCATGACGTTTTCTGTCTTCCGGCACGAGGTATATCCCGACCTCTATGCCATCTTCAGCACAGCGAACATTGAGTTCCTTGCCATTGAGACGAATGCTTCCCTCTTCAGGAGGGACTACGCCGAATATTGCCTGTGCCAGTTCTGTGCGGCCCGAGCCCATCAATCCTGAAATACCCAAGATTTCTCCGGCGCGCACCTGGAATGATATGTCTCGAAAACGTCCAGCATCAGCAAGGCCTTCCACTTCGAGCACAGTCTCACCTATACTCGGTTCTCTCTTAGGAAAACGTTCTGTAAGCTCTCGCCCCACCATCATCCTGACGATGTCGTCATAGGATGTCTCGGCAGTCTTGCACGATCCGACCAATCTACCGTCGCGCAGCACAGTCATGGAATCGGTAATGGCCAATACTTCTTCGAGGCGGTGGGAGATGTAGATGAAGCTGACCCCCTTGCGGTTTAGGGTTCTGACAACATCAAACAGATGCTGAACTTCACTTTCAGGCAGGGACGATGTGGGTTCATCCATGATAATAAGACGCGCTCCAGCGGAGAAAGCTTTGGCTATCTCCACAAGCTGTTGTTTGGAAATGCTTAGGCTGCGCACTGGCGCCATCGGGTCGATCTGGTCAGCCACGCCCAGCTGCTCAAAGGCGAGTTCCGCCTCGTTTTTCAATGCAGACCAATCTATGATCGAGCCTCTCTTCGTTGGCAGCCTGCCAAGGTACACGTTTTCTGCCACTGTCAAGTCAGGGGCAAGATTCAATTCCTGATGCACTGTGGCTATTCCGAGTCGCTGTGCATCTTGAGGGGAATGTATCTCAACCGTCTCGCCATCAACGGCAATAGTTCCAGAGTCAGCAGAGTAAATGCCACTGAGTATCTTGATGAGGGTGCTTTTACCAGCGCCGTTTTCCCCGATGAGGGCGTGCACCTCGCCTTTGCTCACCGCAAAGTCGACGTTGTCAAGGGCAAGCGTGCCGCCAAAGCGCTTGCAGATCTGCCTCATTTCCAACACGTATTCATCGGACAATCCGAACAGCCCCCTAGTTCATCGCAGAGTAGGTCGATCTAAACCGCTCCTCAACTTCATCTCTGTAAGGTATAGCTGCAACACATCCAACTTTCATGCAGGCTAATGCGCCAGCACAATTGGCAAACATCACCGCTTCAGCAAGCGGCTTCCCTTCAGCGATCGCAACTGCCAAGGCAGCGTTGAAGGTGTCGCCAGCGCCTGTAGTGTCAACAGCTTGCACCTTTGCGCCTAAAACTTTCATTTCACCGCAGCCGTCGGCGATTACGGCACCATCTTCTCCGCAAGTGATGATCACCGCAGGGAAGCCTTCTTCTCTAAGTGTACGCGCTATGGCCACTGCATCCGCCGAGGTCGCAGCGTCTGGATCTATATTCAAGAGAGCGGCTGCTTCCACATGGTTGGGGGTAAGCACATCCACGTGCCCCTTGAGCTTCTCAATTCCCGCAATAGCGGGAGCCGGATTGAGTATGCTGCACACACCGTGTTTCCGAGCCAGCTCCATTGACCTAAGGGCCGCATCAGTAGGAATCTCCAGGCACGTAAGAACTGCGTCGCTTTCTTCAATCAATGATGCGGCCCGGTCAACCATATCAGCACTGAGATGCTGATTGGCTGCCATGTCAGTGAGGCATACATTGTTTCCGTCAGGAAACTGGAGCACGAAGCCGACACCGGTCGCCGCCTCGTCAGTGCGAAATAGGCATTCGGTGCCGATGCCCTCCTGTCTGAACAGTTCCAATGCTGCCTCAGCCATTGAGTCCATGCCAAGCACGCCTACATAGTTGACGTTGGCACCAAGACGCGCGCAGGCCACTGCCTGGTTAGCGCCTTTCCCGCCTGGCGCCTGCAAAAAGCTGGAGCCAAGAAGGGTTTCTCCATACACAGGCAATCTGGGTATTCTCATCATCATGTCTACAGTAAAGCTGCCAACCACGGTAATCGTGGGCGCAGTTTTCTTTGTGTGCCTGGTCATGATCAATATCTCCTCAATGGCAAAATCACACGATACCCAGGGTAATCGGGGCTGCGCTTGCAGCATCTACTCCCACGATAACCCCATTATGCCCGTGGCACAGGGTTACTGCGTAGCGTGGATCGCGTTCGGTAGTAAGCAGGAACACGCGCAACATCCACTGCTTCCATCCGGCCCCATCAGTAAGCAGATATATCTTGCTGGATCTCAGAATATCGGCCATCCCGATAGTGATCGCCATCTGCGGAATGGGATCCGAATGTCCGCCCAACATGCGCTGGGAAAGCGCGATGATGGTGTCATCGAGCAGATGAACCACACGGGTTTTCCCGGCGGCGAATTCGTCTGCCGAAATCTTCTGCCATCTGTTACAGGGCGACTCGTTAAAGGCAAGATGTCCGCGATAACCGAAGCCGGCAAAGGTGCTGTCTACACCGCCCACCTCATCAATCTTGGCGGTAAAGGCGTCTATATCGTAAACGTCAGGAAATATGATCTGTTCTTTTGGAGGGAGCAATTCATCATCAATCAGCTTGTACAAGTGTTCATCAGCATAGCGCCTGAAACTAAAGGGACTATCGTAAGAAATGGGACGGCCCTGCCAATCGAGGTACTCGTCCATGTGGAATGCCCACACGTTCTTCCAACTGATACGCTCCTCGTTGCAGATCTTGGCAAGCAAGGGGTATTGACCCTTAGGGCCTATAGGAAGAACCCAGCGGGTGGGTTCGCCTTTGGCGTTATTCTCCTTGAGTTCATCGGCCATCAACCTAGCAATCCACTTGTAAAGATCATCGCGAGTCTTGTGAATGTACAGCGGATAGCGCGAGACCTTCTCAAGCTCTTCAGGAGGCATGGCCAGCATCTCTGCTGTTACATCTTCTGCCGTCTTGGGGTACCTGAAATCTTGCTGCATCAGTATTCCTCCCAGTGTCATATCTTCTCTTCCTGCACCGTAAGCATCTCAAAGGTTCCGTTGCGTTCAACAGCTCGGAAACAGTATAAATCGCTTCTGTAGTAGTTCACCGACCACAGCAGCGGCTTATCTTCTCTAGAACGGTAAAGATCTTCTATCATCAAAAGAGGAAGTCCAATGTCCATTCCAAGCATTCCGGCGATCACCGGATTGGGAACAGTTGCGCGAAGGCTGAATTCAGACCCGCCAACCTCTATGTCTCTCTGCTTATTCAAGTATTCAAATAGTGATTCGCCCATGGCGTCAGGATCGAAGTCTTCGCCTATCACGTGCGCCGGCAATCTCTCTATCTGGTAATAAGCAGGCACTCCGTCTAGCGATCTCACCCTCTTAAGCACTCCCATGGCCTCTCCGACCCTCATATCTAACATGCTGGACATATGCTGATCAGCAGGCTCCCAATCGAAGGACATCATCAAGGTGCCTGGATTGCGTCCCGCAAGTCTCATGCTCTCGGTAAAGCCAATAGTCCTGGAGCCCACATGGACTTTATCACGCTCTATAAAGGTCCCCACACCCTGTCGCCTAGTAATGAGGCCATCCATCTCCAACATGCTAAGAGCCTCGCGAATGGTGTTTCGGCTCACACCGAAGCGCTGTGATAGCTCCTCCTCTGTAGGCAAGCGATTGTCGGGGAAGGCCCCGCGAACTATATCATTTTTGAGTTGGGACGCTATGCCTATGTAAAGAGCGCCGGCAGGTTTCATAGGCTCAGTAGATGTCATGAGTCATTCAACCTCTCTTCAGTACTTGCTCGACATAGTTGTTCAACAACTCAGGAAAAGCATACACTCAATTTGTCCCAATGTCAACAGTGGAAAAATGGTTTATACTGCGTGTTGTCGGCATATCAGCACCTCCTATCTTGTTGGACCATTGTTCCTGCCCGATTACGCACCGCAATGCACACGTAAAATTGCCCTTCCATGCAGCATAAGGCCTGCCTTTTGTATGCACATCGAGCGCCTTCCTTGTTGGTAATAGCAACTGCGGACGCTATATACGTCCTACAATAAGCCCAGGGCGCCCCGTCGGGGCGCCCTAGTTCGCATCGTATCATTAATCTAATCTATGTTGGGCCTTCGCCCAATTCAGCACACAGCCGGCGGTTGAGGCGTATTGGGAACAACGTGAGGCAATGGCACGTCTCTCATGGTTCCACCCTGCTCGTCCCCTGCTTCGCCCACTGCGTAGTCGGCGCCGAATGATGACTTTTCATCGTCCTTAGCAGAGAGAAGGGCGATTGCCAGCACCTCATCCATATGGGAGACTTCAATGAATGTCATGTCGCCAGCAACATTTTCCGGCAACTCCTCGAGATCCTTCTTGTTATCGTCAGGGATTATCATCGTACGAATGCCTGCTCTATGGGCAGCTAGTGTCTTCTCCTTAAGCCCGCCCACTGGCAATACTCTCCCACGCAGCGTTATCTCGCCCGTCATGGCCACGTCATTTCTCACAGGGACGCCCGAGAGAGCCGAGGCCAAAGCAGTGGCCATGGTTATGCCTGCAGACGGCCCGTCTTTGGGAATTGCGCCTTCCGGAACATGGATATGGACGTCCATCTTCTCGTAGAAATCCTCTGGGATGCCAAGTTCACGAGCGCGCGACCTGACATAAGTATATCCGGCCTGGGCTGACTCACGCATAACGTCGCCCAGTTTTCCGGTGAGGATCAGCTTACCGCTGCCCTTCATGGCCGAAACTTCGATGTCCAGGGTGTCGCCGCCAGTCTCAGTCCAGGCGACGCCTACCGCCACGCCAACCTTGCTGTCAAGGTCGGCAACGCCGTAACGATACTGAGGCACACCGAGATACTCCTGAAGATCTGCGCGGCCAACGACGAAAGGCCCTTCTGCCCCCGCCACTACTTCTCTGGCAATCTTGCGGCAAATCGCTCCTATCTGGCGTTCGAGACTTCGCACGCCAGATTCCCGCGTATAACAGCGGATGATCTCGCGCACCGCATCTTCCTGGATAACGACATTCTCTTCCGAAAGACCGTTCTCCGACAACTGCTTGCGGATGAGGAAATGCGTTGCAATCTGCACCTTGTCCTCTTCCGTATAGCCCGGAAGCGTTATAATCTCCATCCTGTCCTGAAGAGGGCGGGGGATGGAATACAGGTTGTTGGCGGTCGTGATGAAGAGCACGTTGGACAAATCCACCGTGACCTCCATGTAGTGGTCGCCAAACTCCGAGTTTTGCTCGGGATCGAGCACCTCCAGCAAGGCAGATGACGGATCTCCGCGAAAATCGGCAGACATCTTGTCGATCTCGTCGAGGAGAATCACCGGGTTCATGCTGCCCGCTTGCTTGAGAAGCTGAACTATTTTGCCCGGCATCGCCCCTACATAAGTGCGCCTATGGCCACGTATCTCTGCCTCATCCCTGACCCCGCCAAGAGAAAACCTGACGAAGTTCCTGTTGAGGGCTCTGGCAACAGACTTGCCCAGTGAGGTTTTGCCCACACCAGGCGGGCCCACGAGGCAGAGAATAGGTCCGCGCAACTCGTCAGACAGCTGCCGAACAGCGAGAAATTCCAAAATTCTATCTTTGACCTTGTCAAGGCCCCAATGATCCTCATCGAGGATGGCTTCAGCCCGCTCAATATCGAGCCTATCCTCTGTCATTACACCCCACGGAACAGCGAGGAGCCAGTCGAGGTAGTTTCGGACCACGACAGACTCGGCCGCCATCGGAGGCATACTCTCCAGCCTATCAAGCTCGCGAACGGCCTTCTCAAGCACTTCGGGAGGGAAGTTGGCCTCCTCAATCTTCTGCCTGAGCTCTGCGGCTTCAGAGCTGGGGTCGTCTCGGTCACCCAATTCTTTCTGTATAGCGCGCATTTGCTCTCGAAGGTAATATTCCTTCTGGGTCTTCTCCATCTGCTTTCTGACTCGCAAATGGATCTTGCGCTCGAGCTCCAGGATCTCAAGTTCTCGTCTGAGGATCACTGCAAGCCTCTCAAGCCGTGTTCGAACGCTAAAGCACGAGAGAAGCTCCTGCTTGTCCTCGACGCTGAGCGGCATATGAGCCGCTATATCGTCCGCCAGCCTGCCGGGCTCGTCCGTTCCCCCGATAGCCAGCATTATCTCTACCGGCATCTTCTTTGAAAGTTTGACGAATTGCTCAAATTCACGCAATGCGTTGCGGGCAAGAGCCTCGATCTCGCGGTCGCATACTTCCACAGTCGGCATTAGTTCGACTTGAACCATGTAACATGGATCGGATTGTACATATTCATGGATAACGGCCCGCTCGACGCCTTCCGCAACAACGCGTATAGTGCCATCAGGCAACTTTACTAACTGCTTTATCGCTGACACTGTGCCTACCGTGTAGATGTCGTCGGGAGATGGCTCATTAACCTTAGCGACCTTCTGAGCGGCAAGGACAATCAGCTTCCCGCATGACATCGCCTCTTCGAGCGCGGCCACCGACTTCTCCCTTCCAACCTCAAGCGGAAGGGTAGTATTAGGAAAGACCACAACTCCCCTGAGAGGAAGAAGCGGCAGACTCTGTGCAACGTTTTCTCTATCTTTATGTGATAACTTGTCCGCTCTAGCCAAGGGATTAAGCACCTCCTACATGCATTCTACCTATTCTCCTTGCCTCTTTGCATTCCTTCAAGAAAAGCGCCTCGGTAAATGCAATACGTGGCAGAACTGGGCAAGTGAAAAACTGCCCTTTTCATGGAGATAAGCGGAATATTCGAAAAGGATACAGGCGAGTTGGAGATTAGCCCACTCTGGGAGCATGAGAGAGTAAGGATTGCAACATATCCACCCAAAAAGCCACAGGTTAACACGCCAGCTTTGTTTTGCCGCTGGAGAAAGGATTAGGACCGTAATGTAATCATACCATATTGGGGATTAGGGGAGCGATCTGCGTCACCATAATACTCCGAGACTGGTGGGCAACCTTGATTTGCAAAGTTGGCGAAACACCCCCACCCGCGTGGGGACAAGACTTGACTTAGCTGAAACTCTTCAGCTGGCCACTTGGCGTGCCAATTCTATCCCATTTGCCAGCACCTAGCTGTTTTCAGCCTGTCCGCTCAACCCCGATGCTTTCAGATTTCGCATATACTCTACCACATGTACAATGCAAAAGGCTGTCACCGCCCCAGGCCCACCTATCGCGGACAATCGAGGCGGCGACAGTCATAACCGCAAAGCTTGGCATGCCCGCCCGGCACCCATCTTGAGCAGCACAGACACACTCACCCTGTAATCTGCACTGTGGGAGGCATCGAACCCGTTCCTCCCGGCGCATCCCCTCTGCGGCAACTAGCTGCGGCAGCAACCTCGGGCCAAGGTGTGCATGTCGCTTCAGATTCGGTCTCAGCTGCATTGCAGGAAGCCGCTATTCTCAAAACCTCATCGATGTCCTCCACTGCGATTACCTGCACATCTGCACGGTCCGCAAACCTCTCGTTCCAGTTCTCCGCAGGGATCAGCACACGGGTAGCCCCCGCGCTCACTGCGGCCTCAACTTTGGCGACAATACCCCCCACCGGCTTCACCTTCCCGTGCACCGAAAGCTCACCGGTCATCGCAACCCTGTTGTCGATGGGTATCTGTCTTGCAGCGGAGAACACGGCAGTAGCCATGGCAATTCCCGCCGACGGGCCATCTACTGGCGCCCCTCCGGGGAAATTGACATGTATGTGGTAGTCCCCGACTTGCAGCGCATGCCGGTTTCGCAGGACGGTCGACACGTTGTCTACCGAACTCCGCGCCATGCTGCGACGGCGTAGGATCTTCGAGCCGTCCCCCTGTTCTTCTTCCTCCACGATTCCGGTCACAATGAAACTTCCCGTCCCGGCCTCTGCAGGCACAGCAGAGGCCTCGACCTGGATCACCGATCCCATTCCCGGGCCCCAAACGGCGAGTCCGTTGACGATGCCTATCTGCGGAGCATCGGGCACCTTCCGTTCCGGCCTTGGCGAATACTGCCCGCTTTCTACCACCCATTCCATGTCAGACCGCATCACCATTTTTCGGCCCTCAGTGATGGCGACGCCGGCGGCGAGCTGAACCATATTCACAGCGTCCCTGCCGTTCTGCGCATACTTGGTCACTATCTGAATAACACCGTCTTCCACACGCATGTTCATCTTGTCAACAGCTTGCGACGCTATGATGCCGACTTCCTCAGGGGTCAACGCCTTGAAGTATATCTCCAGGCACCTCGATCGAATGGCGGGAGGGATATCGTGGGCAGGGCGAGTAGTTGCCCCAACAAGCCGAAAGTCAGCAGGCAGCCCGTTCTTGAATATGTCGTGAATGTACATGGGGATATTGCGATCATCAGGGCTGTAGTACGCTGACTCCAGGAAGACCTTCCTGTCTTCCAACACCTTAAGAAGCTTGTTCATCTGAATCGGGTGGAGTTCTCCGATCTCGTCTATGAAAAGCACACCCCCGTGAGCCTTGGTTACGGCGCCCGGCTTGGGCTGGGGTACCCCTGCTATTCCCAGAGGACCCGCACCCTGATAGATAGGGTCGTGCACGGATCCGATCAATGGATCTGCGATTCCACGGTCATCGAAACGGGCTGTATTGGCATCAATTTCAATGAAAACAGCATCGGCCCGGAAAGGCGAAAGCGGGCTCTTCTTGGCCTCCTCAAGCACAACCCGAGCAGCCGCCGTCTTGCCGACGCCGGGAGGACCGTAGAGGATCACATGTTGGGGATTGGGCCCGCATAGCGCCGCCTTTAGAGCAAGGAGCGCATCCTTCTGTCCGACCACGTCTTCAAATCTCTTGGGCCTAGTCAACTCCGTAAGCGGCCTGGTAAGGCTGAGGCTCCGCATTTCGCGCAGCTTATCCATTTCACGGCGAGAATCGCGGTCAACCGCAGTTTTCGATCCCTGCTGGACCTTGAGGAGATTCCAAAAGTAAAGACCGATCACGATTCCGAAAAAGAGGTTTATCAACCCAATCACGCCGAGGTTGCTCACCGAACATCCCTCCTGTCCACGGTGTAGCATGCCCCGGCCAACAACAACTATCCCGGCGGACGCCATGCGCCACGCCGGGATTATCAGCAACGTCTATAAAGGTCTTGTCAACTCGCGCATTCCCCAGGAAAACCGTCCCTACGCCGTCTCTTCCTTCTTGCGCGCCGGCTTCTTCTCGGCCAACACCATGGTTGGCTTGCCGTCGTCAGCCACGGTCTCCTTGGTTATGACGACCTTCTTCACATCTGTGCGAGTAGGTATGTCGTACATTATGTCAAGCATAATGTGCTCCATGATCGACCTCAATCCTCTGGCGCCTGTATTCCTCTCCATGGCCTTGCGAGCCACGGCCTCCAGCGAATCGTCGGTGAACTCGAGCTCCACGCCGTCCAACTCGAACAGCTTCCTATACTGCTTCACCAGCGCATTCCGCGGCTCAGTCAGTATCCGAACCAACGACTCCTCATCAAGGGCGTCGAGGGGAACGACCACGGGAAGCCTGCCGATGAACTCAGGGATCAGACCATACTTCAGAAGATCCTCGGGCATAACTTGACGGAGGATATCGCCGATGTTCTTGTCGACCTTTGGCTTTACCTCAGCGCCAAATCCCAAAGTCTTTCGACCGATGCGGTTCTCGATTATGCTATCGAGACCGTCAAATGCGCCGCCGCATATGAAGAGGATATTCGTCGTGTCAAGCTGGATAAACTCCTGATGTGGGTGCTTTCGACCCCCTTGAGGGGGAACGCTCGCCACTGTCCCCTCAAGTATTTTGAGGAGGGCCTGCTGGACCCCTTCACCCGACACATCCCTTGTTATGGACGGGTTCTCCGACTTTCTAGCTATCTTATCTACCTCGTCAATGTAAACAATTCCCTTTTCCGCGCGCTCGATATCGTAGTCGGCGTTCTGGATCAGCTTGAGCAAAATGTTCTCGACATCCTCGCCCACATAGCCAGCCTCCGTAAGAGAAGTGGCATCTGATATGGCAAAAGGCACGTTGAGTATCTTCGCAAGGGTTTGCGCGAGCAATGTTTTGCCGCAGCCCGTGGGGCCAAGCAGCAAGATGTTGCTTTTCTGCAGCTCCACGTCGTCGACATGGGGTGCAGCGCTGATCCTCTTATAATGGTTGTACACGGCAACCGAGAGCGTCTTCTTAGCGTCATCTTGCCCTATCACGTATTCATCAAGAATGGCGCGTATTTCGTGCGGCTTTGGGATCTCGCTGAAATCGATGTCAGGACTGATTCCCGACTCTTCCTCGATGATCTCATTGCACAGCTCAATGCACTCATCGCAGATGTAAACGCCAGGACCAGCGATGAGCCTTCTTACCTGCTCCTGGGCCTTGCCACAAAAGGAGCACCTTAGCTGACCCTTATCATCACCGTACTTGAACATGATACCACCCCTCGGCTAAGCCTCTGCAGCCTTGCCCTCGAAAATGCTGTCAATGATTCCATATTCCTTAGCTTCCTGGGCTGACATGTAAAAGTCGCGATCGGTGTCGCGGTCGATCCGTTCGATTGGCTGCCCAGTGTGGCGCGAGAGAATCTCGTTGGTAATTCCTTTAATTCGCAGGATCTCCTTGGCCTGTATCTCTATGTCTGTGGCCTGACCCTGTGTGCCTCCATGAGGCTGATGAACCATTATCCTGGAATAGGGCAGTGCGTAACGCTTGCCCTTCGCGCCCGCAGCAAGGAGTACGGCTGCCGCGCTCGCCGCAAGCCCGACGCATACCGTGGAAACATCAGGCTTCACGTACTGCATTGTATCATATATCGCCAGCCCAGCAGTGACTACTCCGCCTGGGCTATTGATGTAAAGATTGATATCCTTCTCAGGATCTTCGCCCTGCAGGAAAAGCATCTGCGCTATGACAAGATTCGCCATACTGTCATCTATCGGGCCCCCAACGAAGATGATCCTGTCTTTCAGAAGCCTGGAGTAAATATCATATGCTCGCTCACCACGGCTAGTCTGTTCAACAACCATAGGTATGAGGGTCATGTCCATCACCTCTCTGGTTTCAATCCACGCCCCTCAGCGAGAGGCAAAGGTGGGGTATGCAACTCTTGCCAGGAACGTGTGCTGAGCCATCCAGCAGAGTCCAGATTATTCTGCTGCTTTAGGCCGCGAATAATACTCCATGTAACTCTATGCGTGCAACTGCCTTCGAAGACTTGGCCATATCGCCCGCATCGGAAGCGGTCCTGAAGCGCTGATCGGCTATTTCCCGATTTGCGCCTATGGCTCTGGTGACGACGTTTCTTCCGCTACGGCTTCTCCGTCCATTTCCTCATCTGAACCCGGCTCATCAGCTTCACTGGTCTGCTCTATGCCCTCGTCACGCGACTCGGTCCCAGACTCGGCCTGAGCCTTCTCAGCGTTTTCCTTCGCTTCTTCCGCTTCGCGTGCAGCACATTCCTGGCATATAGCAGACTCCGGATCCGCGTCGCATGTATTGGCTAAATATGCCAAGACTTTTTCACGCATCAGTGCTTTAGTCGTAACCCTACGCATTTCGGGATCTTCTATCGCCTTCTGCAATATCTCACGGCTTTGAGCACCCGCATAACTCATTACCTGAGCAACGGCAATGCTCACTTCGTCAGTAGTAGGGAAAAGGTTTTCCTCTTTGGCCAAAGCCTCAATTACCAATGCTTTCTTGACAGAGGCCGGCGCCAACTCGAGCATCTCCTGATACACGTCATCTTCCGATTGACCCTTTGCCTCCAGGTATTCCTCCCATTCGAGCCCCTCCTTTTCCACTGTCTCCTGCAGCTTGTCAAATGCGATATAGGCCTCTTGCTCTACCAGGAGCTTGGGAGGTTCGACTTCTGAGGTCGTCACCAACGCGTCGAGCGCGCGTTCACCCAAATCCTTCTTGGCCTCATCAAGGAAATGGTGCATCATGGAATGCTTGATATCATTGCGCAGCTCTTCAAGGGTTTTCGTCTCTCCAAAATCCTTGGCAAACTCGTCATCCAACTCAGGCAGTTGCTTGACCTTGATGTCTTTTACTATTATGTTGAACGTAACATCATGGCCTGCGAGTTCCTCGATATAAAAACCTTCAGGGAGAACAGCAGTGACAGATTTGGGTTCGCCAACCGTCATGCCCTCGATCTCTTCATCTATGCCTTCCATGAGGTAACCCATACCCACGGGAACTTGCGTGTCATCAACTGAGATCTCTTCCAAACGCTCCCCATCAACCATGGCTTCGATTGAGACGGTCACAAGGTCCCCAGCTTGAGCTGTGGTACGCTCTGTAGAAACAAATTCGCCTCGCTGATCACGCAGATTCTCAAGCACGCGGTCGATATCGGCTTCAGTCACCTCGCGCTTCTCCCGGTCGAGCTTAATAGACTTGTAATCTCCCAGCTTTACCTCGGGCTTCACCGTCATTCTCGCCTTGAACGTTAACGGCTCGCCTGAATCGAGGTCAGCATCGTCAAGGCCCTCAAATGCCGGATCCTCCAGAGGAATCAGATTTGTCTCCTCGAGAGCAGCCTCATAGGCTTTCGGCACGAAATCACGGATAGCTTCATCGTATATGATCTCTCTGCCAACGTAGTTCTCCAATATTAGGCGGGGCGCTTTACCCTTCCGGAAACCCGGGACCGTATATCGTTGCCCCAGTCTGCGGACCGCGCTTCCAAGCGCGCGACGAACCTCGTCTTCGCTTACGGTTATCTCCAGAGTCACTAATCCTTGATCATTATCGACTACACTGGCTTTATACATGAGTACACCTCGCTGTCCCGAGCATCCTTCGGGTAACCTATTCGACGATGCGTAAGTTGATTCCTTTGAAAACTTTAATTCACAATAGTATGCCCCGGCGAGCGGCTGTTCAAGCCACCACCGGGGCATCAATGCCAATCCCCGATATGCACCGGTTACACTCTGGCAAACAAAAATGGCGCGCCCGGCAGGGCTCGAACCTGCGGCCTATGGATTCGAAGTCCATCGCTCTGTCCAACTGAGCTACGGGCGCCCGCTTCATGCCCGCGACAAAGTATAGCATAACCCAAAGCGCATGTAAAGCAATAGACCCTGGATATCCCAGGGCCTCACAATCGAATTGATGGGGTGGATGATGGGACTTGAACCCACGACCCTCAGAGCCACAATCTGATGCTCTAGCCAACTGAGCTACATCCACCACGTTGCTTAAGAATTTTATCATAGGCGTACCCCATGGTCAAGGGTCCCGCACGACTTTGTTACGCGTTTTGCCAAACACAATTCTGTGCCAAGCACAGTCCTATGACCACAATTGCTTCGCTAGAGCGAACTTCCGTGTTCAATGTCACTTCTTATGAGGCAACAAGTGACTCCCAAAAAGCCTTCAGCTTTGCTCCAGACTGTAAGCGGCTTGCCAAGTCTCAAACACAACACAGTCAATAGCGCTTGATACGGGGCCGATCCACAACTACATCTAGGTGTATGGGCGAGGCATTCCTTCCTCCATAAAACCTATTGTCGCCGATTCCAAAATGGCATGTGCCTGCAATGCACTCGTCAGCTCCGATGTAACCCGTTGGAGTGATATTTGACAGTCCTATTCCCAGCTCAACCACGTGTCGACTGGATCGGGGTAATGTCCATAGCAGGTTCCTGAGGCGTTCGGCAAACATGCCCTCTTCCACTATAAATCGAACAGGCGCATCTAGCTCTTCCAAGGCATCCAACAGTTTGCCGTCGTACACGAGCTCCCCAATTGTCACATCAGCTACTATAACGCCGTTGGCTGAAGTCTCTTCCAAAACAGTTGGCGCCAGGCAAAGTCGCATCTATATCAGTCCCCCTGGCGCCTCAACGTTTAGCCTGTCTCCGCTTGCATACAATGTGTATTCCATAGCTATTCGATCAGTTTCGAGAAGCGCTCTCTCAGGGATCCGCGATCGAAAGAATATATACCGAGAACGCAGCCATTCGGGACGTCTGAGCGCTGGGAAAAGTACGGCAAGACCGTTCTCACCGAAATAGAAGGCTTCGGAGAACAGCACGAAGGCCGCATACATAGGCCCAATGTCTGACAGTTCAGATGGAACGTTTGCTATCGAATGCTCGGCTTCTTTCTTCGAAAACACGCATATCCCCGTGTCACATCCTAGTTCCTTGCATAGCCCACACAAGGCTTCAGCAACAATCAGTCTGGCAATGAAAGTCCGGTCATCTCGGGATAAGGGACACCAGGTCTTGATCACCGTATTCACAGCACGCTTACATCTTTGCATGGACGCTTCCAAAACTGATTTGTGCGATAGTTCTGGCTAGCTTTAGGCGTTCTCAGCGCCTTCTACTGTCACAGCCAGGGCCATTGTGCCATAGGTCGACTTCACGACATGGCCGGATGCATCTTCCGGAATATCGCCCACTATCTCTTCGAGGAAATCCTCTATGGTCACAATGCCCACAGCGATTCCGCGCTGGACCACTACGGCCAGATGAGCCTTGCGGCTCCGTATCTCGTTGAAAGCGTCGAGTGCCGGAGCATCGGCAGACACCAAACAGGCGGTGTTTGCCACCGACTGAACCTTCTTTGCAGCCGGATCGCCGCCCGCTACAATCTCCTTCATAACATCCTTCACATGTGCAATGCCAAGCACTTTACCGCAGAATGAAGCGATTATCGGCATCCGGCTGTAGCGTTCTTTCAGGTAGGCCTCCATGAAATCCTCCAAAGTGGAATCGTAATCCAAAGCGACAGTCCGATCGATTGGGATCATGATGTCGCGAACAAACTTCCTTTTGGAATCCAAAACTCCATGGATCACCTCGGTCTCAGTCGGAACAACTGACCCGTCGTCCTCAGCAGCATCAAGAGCCGCTCGAATGATCTCATCAGGAGACTCATTGCCAGCATTCGATTTTCGCCTAAACAAGGCAGCGATCTGCGAGGGAACCCAAGCAAGGAATGATGCCGCAGGGCCGAGCAGAGTAATTGCCCAGGATAACGGAACAGCGACCTTCAGGGCAGTGGCTGTGGGATTTGCTGCCGCATATGTCTTCGGAGTCAGCTCAGAGAAAATCAGTATAATCGCAGTTGTCACTATCGATGCAATAGCTATCGCCCTCGTCCCTGATTTCCCTACAAGCAACAGAATGGAAACCGCCAGGACAGATGAGAGTGTTGACAGGACATTCGTTCCGACCAGTACAGCTGATACTGTCTTGGCGGAATCCTCTGTAAGCCTGCGCATGATCAACGCGTTCTTGTCGCCTTCCTCCGCAAGCTTGTCAATTGCCCACTTATTCATGCTCAAGAACGCGCTCTCAGACGCCGCAAAGAAGCCCACACCAAACACTGAACCAACAAACAGAATAGTCCGGATCATCAAAGAAACCAATAAGTCCAACTCACCCATGGCGTCCCGTCTCCATCTCCGATAGACGCACTATGGCCCTTTTTATACGCGGGCCGTCCATCTCCACAACCTCCAAAGTCAATCTTGGCCCTACAAGAGAGTAGGCGTCCCCCTCGGAAGGCACCCTGTCGAGGCATGCCATAATGAAGTCGGCTACGGAATCAAATTCCTCCGTAGGCAACTCCACATCAAAGGCCTCTGCAAGATCAGCCAGCCTAACACTTCCAACGACATGGCAACACCCTGCTTCCGACATCACCAGTTCCGGAGTCTCCTCGTCATATTCATCTTGAATGTCCCCAACTATAACCTCGAGAGCGTCTTCGAGCGTGACCAGGCCAGATACGCCATCATGGCCGTCCACAACAATCGCCGTATGTATGCCCTTCAGACGCATTTCGATCAGCAAATCGGAGACTCTCTTTCTTTCATGGGTAAAGTAGGGTCTCACTGCCAGCTGCACGCATGGCATGAGGTCCAATCTCTCACGCCAGTCATTGGGGGAGCAGCTTATGAGCAGAGCAATATCCTTCATGTTGAGTATTCCAGTCACATTATCGATGGAATCCGCGTACACCGGAATGCGGGAAAAACCGTATTTCAGCATTAAGTCAAGTGCCTCTGCGGTGCTCTGATCCTCACTCGCTGCCACAATACGCGGCCTCGGAGTCATTATGTCTTTGGCCAAGAGGTCATGGGTTTCCATGGCCCCCCATATCATCTCCTTTTCCAGACCGGATATGGCGCCAGCCTCTTCACCGTATTCAACTGCAGCCAGAAATCGCAGTTCCCCGAAATCCTCCTCCGCAGTGTCCGGTTGGGGAAGGCATGCCACCAAATGCCCCGACAATGCTGTCAGCACGCTAGATACCGGCGCCAGCGCACGAGCCAAACCTAACAGCCAGGATGAAGCCGAAAGTGCAACCGCTTCTGGGTTGCCTCCACTTACCAATTTAGGGCTTACCTCTGCGAATACGAGAAGCATCACCGTAGCCGCTGCCGTCGCAATTGCGTCAGCGAGCCCAGCATCGCCCGGTACAATAGAGTGAATTATGAATGCCGCAAGTGCAGAGAACATTGCGTTTACCAGAGTATTGCCAAGAAGAATAGACGACATGACAGGAGCAGGGCTCTTATTCACAGCAAGAATCGAACGGAGTCGGGGGTCGGATGAATATCGACTCTTGAGCCTTGCCTCATCGGATGAGAGAATCGCAGCCTCGCTCGCGGAAAAAGCTCCAGACAACACCAAGCAGATAAAGGCAAACAAGTAGGTACTGCTACTTGGGTCGTCCACCCATCATCACCTCTCAGTGTCGATAAGTAGTATGACATATTTTATACTCTTCTCAATCTTGTTTCAACACCATAAAATCACTCTCTACGTGCCACACCCACTAAGTGCACCAAGCCATGAGCTGGATTGGGTCCGATTCTGCGTCCAGCTTGCACCTGGTTACGCAGTTCGCGAGGGTAAAACGGCCGTCAATTTGATACAATTGACACGCGAACACCCCGATGATAGGATTGTTTGCATTCAGGAGAGTGAAAGCGGGTATGACTGAAAACATGGATGCGCTCAACGGATTCTTCCACAGGTTTCATCGTGCTAAACTCAATCCATCACAGGTTCTGGTCACGGGTTTCGCTGCCGTGATAATCATCGGGGCAATTCTGCTTTCGCTTCCTGCAGCATCAGCCAACGGAAAAAGCATCCGGTTTATTGACGCCATTTTCACCGCTACATCCGCCACTTGCGTTACAGGCCTCGTGGTGCTCGATACAGCCACATCTTTTTCGCTTTTTGGGCAGATAGTAATCATCATCCTGATACAAATAGGCGGATTGGGATTCATGGCGCTGGCCACAGCAATCGCCTTGTTTTTGGGCCGAAAGATTACGCTGCGGGGGAGGATTCTTCTGCAAGAATCCCTCAACCAGTTTAGCATTGCAGGGCTGGTGCGCCTCACCAGATACCTCCTCTTGACCACATTCATCGTGGAGGGTGTCGGGGCGATCATTCTGAGCCTTAGGTTTTCGTCGATCATGCCCACATCAAAGGCAATATACTACGGAATATTCCATTCAATATCGGCGTTCTGCAATGCAGGTTTTGATCTTTTTGGCTCTATAACCGGGCCTTTCTCCAGCCTCACATACTGGGCATCAGATCCCACAGTCGTTCTCGTCATAGGATCGTTGATAATCATTGGAGGCCTGGGCTTTCCAGTCATAGTCGAACTTGTTGGTCACCGACGGGGCAACAGGCTGTCGCTCCATGCCAGACTGGTCTTGACAGTCACACTCTGGCTGCTCGCCATCGGCACGGCCGCCACATTCGGGTTGGAGTTCAGCAACCCCGACACACTCGGAAAAATGTCTCCGGCAGGCAAAGTCCTTGGCGCAGTCTTTCAAGGCATAACCCCGCGGACCGCTGGCTTTAACACCCTTGACATCAGCAAGATGAGAAGCTCGACCTTGTTCATTTTCGTAATTCTCATGTTTATAGGAGCCTCTCCCAGTTCCACCGGCGGAGGCATAAAAACCACAACAATGGGAGTGATCATCGCAGCCATACTCTCCACTATTCGTGGTTCAGACGATGTGGAGATCAACGACAGGCAGATATCCCAAAGCCTGGTGTTCAGGGCCATCACCATCGCCAGTCTCGCACTGGCCTTGGTAACAGGCGTCACTTTGGTACTCTCCGCAACAGAAGAGGCTTCGTTCCTTCAGGTGTTGTTCGAAGCCGCGTCGGCCTTCGGCACAGTCGGTCTGACAACGGGCATAACGCCTAACCTTACTGACTTCGGCAGAGTGCTTATAATGATAACCATGTTTTTTGGGCGTCTCGGCCCCCTCACTGTGATGTTAGCTTTGGCTCAACGGCAAAAGCCCTTGGCCAATGTCCATCTCCCAGAAGAGAAGGTGTTAATCGGATGAGAATATATCTTGTTCGTCACGGGCAAACCGTCCGCGGGCGCGAAGAGACCTTCCGTGGACGCATGGATGCGCCCCTCGATGACATGGGCAGAAAACAAGCTGCGGCGGTCGCTACGGCGCTTCGCGATGTCAAACTCGTTGCGGTCTATACGAGCCCTCTGTCGCGTTCCGTCGACACTGCAAGGGCGATAGCTGTCTCACATGGCATAAACATCATCGTTCGCGACGCGCTCACAGACATAGATGTCGGGGAATGGGAAGGGCTTTCCACCGACCGGATAAGGTCAGACTACGGAAGACTCTATCTGGACTGGCAAACAGGCCCCGATTCATTTACCTTCCCCGGTGGCGAGTCTCTGTCAGACGTATCTGACCGTGCCATGGCTGCAATGGACAAAATCGTCTCATCACACGAGCATGACGATGAGTTGGCAATCGTCTCCCACCGCGTGCTGACTAAGCTCATTTTGCTCAATATGTTGCATGCCCCTGTATCGAGTTTTTGGAAGCTGTCTCAGGATCCATGTTGCATAAACGTGGTGGATTACACCGAGGCAGGTTATGTTGTGGAATCCGTAAATTGCATTTCCCACCTGGCATGAGCTGTGCTGCCGAAGTCGTAGATCAACCACACAACAACCTGTTCATTATGGGCGACATCGCTGCTGTGCACCTGCCTGATTGTGTGAGTAATCTCGCGGAGCATTGTCGCCACGACATTTAATATGGTGGCGCCATGCGATCAGCCCGGCGCCATCTCCTCACCGAACCGTACGTACCTTCTATGGTGCTCAAAGCAATCTCGAACTAGGCTTTGCCCTATATACACATTCCTACAGGGGCAACTTTCCCCAGGCGGTGCCCATGCGATAGCCGTTTGAACGCGCTCAACTACTTTTTCAAAGCTGCTTGGACTTTTTTCATTCCATAGGCCCAACAAACATGCCGCGTAAATGCCGGAAAGCCTGCCTTAAATGGCAAGCTTTCCGACCCTCTGTCGGCATCGTTACCCACGCGCCCGACTCTTACTTGCAGTTTGCCACGAGTCCGCCAAGGACTGGACCTGGCCACACGTTTACGCTGCCGGTTGAGAAAAAGGCCGCAGGCAACTGCTGAACTGCAGTGCCAGCCCAGATCCCGGTGCCCAGCGCCTCTGTCATAGGCACCTGGAATGAATACCCACCCCAAGTAAACAGGGCCGTGTAAGTAGCCGCTCCAAGGCTTGTAGGTGACGGCACATTAGTGATGATAACCAGAAGCTCAGTCCTACCTGATGCATCAGTTCTCATCCACAGGGCGCCTCCTGCCGTTGTTACAGGGCCTGTCACAGACGGAGCGAGGGCGAGCGTACACGTTCTGGGCGCCACAGCAGGCAGAGGCACGCATATTACCTGGCCTACCTGGAGCCTCATCGGATCGAGGCCGGGGTTGGCCGCCAGTATTGCCTGGACTGTCGTTCCGTACGCAGCTGCGATCGTGTATAGCGTGTCTCCTGCTCTGATAGTGTAGAAGACTCCTCCCGGACAAACCGTCGGAGGAGGAACGGGAATCGGCACGGGAATACATATAACCTGCCCAATCTGGAGGTTCATGGGATCGATTCCTGGATTTGCGCGGAGCAACGCATCAACGGTGGTCCCATACCTCTGAGCTATCCTGTATAGAGTATCGCCTTGCCGTATGACATAAGGCGTCCCACCAGGACAGAGAACCGGAGGCACGGGGGGCGTCGGCGGCGTCGGGACAGCTACGGGTATACAGATAAGCTGCCCGATCTGCAGCCTTCGCGGGTCTACGCCGGGATTAGCTGCCGTTATAGCCTCTACAGTTGTCCCGTATCGTCGGGCCAGAGCGTAGAATGTGTCGCCAGCCCTGATCTCATATAGAAATCCGCCCGGACAAGCCGGCGCCTGGCGCGTTTCGACCTCTTCCCTTTCTTCATCTGTCATTGCCCATCACTCTCCTGGTTAGAGTCTAGTGCACCATATGCGCACGGACATGGGTTTGACCATGGACCCAAAGCACATGTGCCAGGGTCCGATAGGTTCGTAAATACCGGGCAGCACCCATCGGCCCATGGGCAATACGCTAACCTCCCAGGGCAATAGCCCAAATCCCATCCTGTTTTATCAATGCAGGATTTGTGATTCTTCCGGAGAATTTATCAAGTGTTCCCCAAACACTGCACTACAGGTATAGATAGGCAGCATCCATGGCATAAACATACGACCCAGTCAGCATCACGGGGAGCATGCTTGTCATTAAAAATGGAGGGGGGAAAGGCGCCTCTTCAGGCGCAACGAGTGCTTGGAGTGCGCAGCCGCGAAGATGAAAAGATCTCTTGCAATTGCCATGTGCATCTCAATGCTGCTAGGATTGGCTACGTGCGCGTCGGCATCTCAAGAAGGCAAACTTCTCATATGGGCAGATGGAACGCGAGCCCCTGTCATGGAGGACCTAGGTAAAAAGTTTACAGCCAAGTACAAAGTGCCTGTGGAAGTTCAAGAACTGGGCTTTGGCGACATCCGCGACCAGCTTGGCGTGGCCGGACCGGCAGGCAAAGGCCCCGATATCATCATAGGTGCCCATGACTGGCTGGGAGAGCTCGTAACCAACGGCCTTATCGAGCCCATCGACCTGCAGGCCAAAGAGAAAGATTTCCTCAAAGTCTCGGTTGAAGCCTTCACATGGGGCAGTACATTGTACGGAGTTCCTTACGCTGTGGAGGCAGTGGGGCTCTTCTACAACACAAAGCTCGTTCCCAATCCGCCAAAGACCTGGGACGACTTGGTGGCAATCTGCAAAAAGCTTACCGACAAAGATAAGAAGCAATACGGATTCCTTCTTCCCATACCCGACCCATACCACACATTCCCGATCATGAGCGCCGCCGGCGGATACGTATTTGGGGTGAACAAGGATGGCACCCTCAACCCGCTCGACGTGGGGCTCAATAATGCGGGCGCAGTCAGAGGCCTCAGCCTCCTCGACAAGCTTGTTGAGGACGGACTGATGCCGCAAAGTATGGATTACAACACAATGATGGGCCTCTTCAAAGATGGCAAAGTAGGCATGATGCTCACAGGGCCATGGGCCCTGGCCGACCTTCGCGCAGCAAAGGTCCCTTACGGGTTCACCACCATACCAAAGATAGACGGAAAGGATCCCCGCCCGTTTGTCGGAGTTCAAGGCTTCATGATCAGCTCGTTCAGCAAGAACAAGATGCTGGCCAAAGCCTTCCTCAACGAATACGTGGCTACTGCCGACACTATGATGGCCCTGTTCAAGCAGGATCCCCGTCCGCCGGCGTATCTTGCGACGGCAAGAGCCGTGTCGTCTGACGCAGACATAAGGGCTACGGGCGATAGCGCAGCCGCTGGCATACCTATGCCGGCAATACCGGAAATGTCCGCAGTGTGGACGGCATGGGCCAACGCCATAGAACTCACGTTCAACCAGAAGCTCGAACCGAAGAAAGCTCTTGATGACGCAACGGCACAGATCATCTCTGCCATCAAGGCTAGCAAGAAATAGGTTTGCACAATGTTCACGCGATGCCTGATTTCGTGGGGGCGCCGCCCGTCATGCCGACAGTTCGACAAGGGCGCGCGCCCTTGCGCTAGCTCAGGGAGGGTGAAATGACTTGAAAGTCGCGACAAGACGCGCGCCCGTCGATATTCCGATTCCAGGATTGATTGCAAAGGTCGCACTCCTGGGAATACTCAACGCATTGGCCATCTGGGCCATATTCGTTCTGATAGGCGAAAGCGCCTATTGGATAGCTGTCATGCTTGCAGCGGGATGCGCTCTGATCGATTGGGTTTTCCTGACTCCGCGCCTGTTCCCATGGCGCTACTTGATTCCAGGCCTCATCTTCATGGCAGCCATGGTGGTGTATCCCATATGTTACACGGTGGCTGTGGCCTTCACAAACTACGGCACCGGCCACCTCCTCACAAAAGAACAGGTAATCGAGAACTACCTCTCCCGGGCCACCCTGCAGGAAGATGCGCCGGAGTACCCTGCTGCAATGTACAAAAGCCATGACGGCAGATTCGCAGTCGTCCTCATCGACCCTAAGGGAGAGAAGTTGCTCGGCGTAGACGGTGAAGTTCTCCCGCTTGGCGAGGTCCAACTGCCCGTTGAATACGCGGATTCAGATGGCGTTCCGGAAAGCATAGGCCCCTATCAGCGCCTCGGCACGCTCGAACTCTTCCAGCACATGAGTGCAGTAGAGGCTCTCCAGTTCCACTTCGAGGACTTTATACTCAAGATGAGGAACGTGGATCGGTTTGCCACATATAAGCCTCAATATTCCTACGATAGCAATCTGGATGCCCTCATTGACACGACCACCGGAAAAGTTTATACAGCGACGCAAGGCACTTTTCTGGCAGACGACGGGGAAGCTTTGGACGTAGGCTATCGTGCGCCGGTCGGGTGGAGCAATTTTGCGAGGTTAATCCGAAGTCCCCAGGTGTCAGGCCCGTTTTTCAGGGTGTTCGTATGGACTTTTGAATGGGCGGCGCTTTCTGTGGTAACCACGTTTATCCTCGGCCTTCTCCTCGCTGTCCTTCTCAATGACCAGAAAATGAAGTTCAAAGGATTCTACAGAGTTCTGCTGGTTATCCCCTATGCGATGCCCGCCTTCATATCCGCGCTCATCTGGAGAGGCCTCCTCAACGCGGAAGTGGGGCTCATCAATGACATGCTCCAGTTCCTTTTCAACGTGAGAGTGCCGTGGCTGCAGGATCCATTCTGGGCCAAGGTCGCACTGATAATAGTCAACCTTTGGCTTGGATTCCCGTACATGATGCTAGTCAGCCTCGGTTCACTTCAGAGCATCCCGGACGAGCTCTATGAGGCTTCCCGGGTAGACGGCGCCACCGGCTGGCAGCAGTTCTGGCATGTCACATTCCCGCTCCTGCTCGTAAGCGTAGCGCCCTTGCTTGTGTCGAGTTTCGCTTTCAATTTCAACAATTTTGGTGTGATATACCTGGTCACCCAGGGAAGACCGGCTATTCCCGGCGCGCAGACTCCTGCAGGGGCAACCGACATACTGATTACTTACACTTACCGTCTGGCTTTTGAAAGCGGTTCTGGAACCGACTACGGGCTTGCTTCAGCAGTAACCATATTGATCTTCCTAATAATCGGCACACTGAGCTGGTTCAACTTCCGCTTCACAGGCGCCCTCGAGGAGGTGCACGAGAATGTATAAGGGGTTCTTAGAACCGGCCTACTTGTGGCGCCACATAGTCATATGGCTGTGCATAGCATTCGCCATTCTGCCGGTGCTTTGGATAATATCGGCTTCGTTCGACCCTTCAAACACCATAATCGGGCAGAAGCTTATACCGAGCAATCCATCACTGGAGAACTATAGAAAGCTATTTAATGACCCCACTCACCCGTTCGGACGGTGGATGCTAAACACTTTAAAGGTCTCATTTATCACGTCGGCCCTGGTGGTCATCATGACGTCGTTGGCCGCCTATTCCTTCTCCCGATTTCGTTTCCGCGGGAGAAAGACCGGGCTCTTCTCGATCCTGCTGATTCAGATGTTTCCGCAGATGCTGGCGATGGTCGCTATCTACTTACTCCTGCTCTGGATCGGCGAGCATTTTCCGACGTTCGGCCTCAATACCCATGGAGGGCTCATTCTGGTGTATTTGGGCGGCGCCATGGGGGTTAACGTGTGGCTCATGAAAGGCTACTTCGACACCATACCCACGTCGCTGGAGGAAGCGGCGACAATAGACGGGGCAACACGGTTCCAATGTTTCTACAAGGTAATACTGCCGCTGTCCCGCCCTATTCTTGTGGTTATCTTCTTCCTCCAGTTCATTGGGACCTATTCAGAGTATGTCCTGGCAAAGGTCCTGTTGTCGTCAAACGACGTCCTTACGCTGGCAGTAGGACTCCAATCGTTCATTGGCGATCAGTATGCAAAAAGGTGGGGGGTGTTTTCCGCTGCCGCAATCATAGGTTCTGCTCCAATCCTTACGCTCTTTGCGCTTCTCCAAAACGAGCTGGTATCGGGGCTGACGCGCGGCGCGGTCAAGGAATAATCAATTGCAAACACCAAGAAACGAGGGATACTAAAGGTTGCAGAAACACGCAATATGGCATGTGCCTTACGATGCAATGGCATATCCAATCAGTGATGACCGGCTTGAAATCGTGCTCCGTGCAGCCAGAGGCGATCTGCGGCGAGTTGAGGCAGTATACACCGACAGATACACGCCACATGCCCGCACTAGCAGTACTCGTCTCTGGATCGCAGGATCTGATGGACTCTTCGATTACTGGAGAGGAAGCATGAAGCTTCAATATGGGCGCTTCATGTACTATTTCGAGCTTCAAGATGATGAAAAACGCATCTGCTACGGTGAAGGCGGTTTTTCGGACGAACCGCCACAGGACGAGCCATGGACATGGTGTTTCCAATACCCGTGCATCTGGTATCATGGAGGCATGGATGATCCCCCGAAGTGGGCTCAGGACGCAGTGGTGTATCAGATCTTTGTGGATAGATTCGCCAATGGCGACCGGGCAAATGACCCGCCCGGAGTATCCAGATGGGGAACGCTGCCCACACCGCGCTCCTTTTCCGGGGGAGACCTGGCTGGAATCATCGAAAAGCTCGACTACATATCCTCTTTGGGGGTGTCGTGCCTCTACCTCACCCCTATCTTCCTTTCGTCGTCGAATCACAAGTACGACACCATTGACTATTATCACATCGATCCGCATTTCGGAAACGAGGATACGGCGCGACATCTTGTGGATCAGTGCCACGCCCGGGGAATCCGCGTCGTTCTTGATGCTGTCTTCAACCACTCCGGCTACGACTTTTTCGCATTTCGCGACGTGGTGAAAAAAGGCGAAGACTCGCCATACTGGAAGTGGTTCAATATCCACGGCTATCCGGTGCGCACACGTCCAAAGCCGAACTACGAAACATTTGGTCCCGGGATATGGCAGATGCCGAAATTCCGGACCGACAATCCCGAAGTCCGCGATTACCTCATCTCAGCGGCTGAGCACTGGACGCGCACACTCGACATCGACGGTTGGCGGCTTGATGTGGCGGACGATGTAGACCAGGGGTTCTGGCGCGAGTTCAGGACGCGGATGCGGCAAATAAAGCCCGACATCCTAATAGTGGGCGAAATCCTCCATGATGCCTCGCCATTTCTCCGCGGGGACCAGATGGACTCGGTCATGAACTACCCCTGGAGAGAGCTGTGTCTCGATTACTTCGCCCGCCGACGAATCGGGACTGCCGATTTTGCAGACGGCATAACCGCCACAGCCATGCACTACCGCAGACAAACACAGTATGCCATGTGGAACCTTCTGGGGTCCCACGATCGACAGCGGTTCCTCACCGCATGCCGGGGAGATACTGCGAGGCTGATGCTGGCTACCACGTTCCAGTTCACGTATACAGGAACTCCCTACATCTACTATGGGGATGAAATCGGGCTCAAAGGCGGAGAGGATCCGGACTGCAGAAAATGCATGCCTTGGGAGGAAGACTTATGGGACCTCGATCTCCTCGAGCATCATCGGGCCCTAGCCCGGCTCCGGGCCGAACATCCGGTCCTCAGGCGTGGAGACTTCGCATCACTCATTGCAGACGGGCCGGACAGTCCTTACGTCTATGCTAGATGGGATGATGACGCGTGCATCGTCGTCGCGCTCAACAACACAGAAGAGCCTCAGACGGTAAATACGAAGCTTGTCGCAGAGCGCATGAGAAAGACACACGAACTAGAGCAGTGGGCCGGCATGCCGATGAAGCAAATCTTCAGCCTGCACGGCGACAATACTGGTCAAGGCAGATCCGACAATACGCAGGCATCGATGTCGGCGGTAGGCGAGAATTGTGGCCGGCATGTGGTTGGCCTGCCAGGTATGGGGGCAGCCGTTTTTCAAGTTCAATCTTAGTCAGGGAAAGCATAGCAAAAACTGCCCGCACATGTAGACTGCGTATAGGCGTGTGCGGTGGTTTTTAACCCATACGCACTCGCAGTCTGTTGATAAGGCGGCAGCTGAACAACTTGGGAGCCAGTCAGCTGCCGCCTTTTTGGTGTAGGCGACGACCATCGTCTTAGGCCTGTGTCAGCTTATTCTGCGTGAACATAGCCGTAGAACCATGTGCTGTTGGTTCCGGCTGCAGTATAAAAGATCTTCAGCCTCTGGCCAGGCTCGATCTTTCCGCTGAGAGCAAAGGAATACTCGGCTGCTGCGTCCAGGGGTTTGGCCCCAACGAGAAACTCGCCAAACACTTCTCCGGAAGCCGACTTGACTGCTATGACGTCACCTTCGGCTTCTTCGAACGCTGTTTCAGCAGATGTCAGCAGTACACAGCCCTTTGAAGCTGATACCACAACTCCAGGCGCCTCCGGATAAGCTACTTCCGGTATCATTGCCTTGCCCTCGTATGGGGGCATGTCCTTCATCCTATCCTCGTATTCCGCAACGATGGCAGCCAGTGAATCCGGGTTCGTCATCAGTTCCAGTCCCAGGACTGCAAGGGCTTTGGATGCAGCTGCTGCTCCCTTGAAACCATAAACCGATCCACTCTGCAGAGCCGCCTCCACCGAGTGGCCTGCAGTTCCCGGAACCCACGTAGCAATCCCTATGGTAGTGGCAGGAGTCTTCCAAGTTACGTCGCCTATTGGATCAGAACCGAAACTCTGACTTCCTGTAGGCTCCGTGATAGCGCCGGATGGCACGCCGGCGATGCCGAGGGCTGCCATCTTAGCTATGTCGTCCTCATTGAACTTAGGCGTCCCTACGAAGTCTATCGCATCTATGGCCTTGAGGGCTAAGGTCTTGTTGGGAACCTTGTTGTATATGCCTGAACTAAATCCTATCTCGAGCTGGGCGCCTGTGGCAAGAGCGGCCGCTTTCGCGCAATCGTCTATGCGCTGCCGAGCGTAAGCCACGTCAGGATATTCGGGCCCACGGATGAAGTAGCGGCTGGCGGCAGTGGCAGGCACTATATTGGGAGCGGCGCCACCATCTGTTATGACGTAATGTATCCTCATCTCCTGAATCAGGTGTTCTCTGAGGTAATTGACTGCCACGTTCATTATCTCCACGGCATCGAGAGCGCTGATGCCTTTCTCAGGAGCAGCAGCAGCATGAGCAGGCTGCCCCTTGAATTTGTATTCCACATGGTCCATAGCCATCGTACTTCCGTACTCAGACGTATTTTCTGTTCCTGCGTGAAAACTGATCAACGCGTCGACGTCATCATAGTATCCTGCAGCGGCAACGAGGGGAGCAACATCCCATACTTCCTCTGCGGGGTTGATAAACACCTTTATCGTGCCCTGTATGTCGTGTGTCTCCATGGCATGCTTCATAGCCATAGCCGCCACGATACCGGCTGCGGTGTTCAGGTTGTGTCCGCATCCATGGCCAACGCCTGGCAGAGCGTCAATATCCTCATAGATACCGATTACAGGATTGCCTGAGCCCCATTGGGCAACTAGGCACGTCGGGATATCCGCAGCTGAATCGATGATCTCAAATCCGGCTTCAGCCAGAACACTTCGGGCCTTGACATACGACTTGTACTCCGCAAGCCCTATCTCGGCGTACCCCCACAGTGCACTGGCGATTTCCTCAGTAAGATCAGCATGGTCTTCCGCGAATTTGATCGCCGTTGCCATAACATCTCCGCCTTGCTCATCTGCAGCCATGGTCGGCATAGGCACTAGAAGGCCAAATGCAAGGCAAAGGACGAGACAAACTGATACAAAGCATGTAGTTAACGCTTTTTTGGTTTGATGCGACATCCTAGATCGAATCCCCTTTCAGTATGTGTGATGAATGGTTATGCCGACCATTATATATCGCATCATCATACAATGCAAGCGTATAGTTATGCAGGACATAATTGTGCTGTGTTTTATTAGTTTTCCTTGATCATGCTGCAACTCATTGCGTTTGGGTTTATCGCTGCCGTGCTATAACCTCTAGTGCTTCCAATTAAGGAAAACGGCAGTTGAGCGGCGAGCCATTTGGGGTGG
>ERZ795047.493-NODE-493-length-49062-cov-4.987594_pt1 | contig 49062 bp, 53 predicted proteins | sample MGYA00375131_ERZ795047 | MGnify/ENA primary metagenome ERZ795047 (study PRJEB30176, sample SAMN05720228) | activated sludge metagenome | isolation source: Anaerobic digester | place: Japan | collected 2015-05-20 ... | reverse complement strand
CAATAGGCAAATTATCATTAGAAAAACCAGCAGGAACAGAAACAGCTGGAACACCGGCTAAATTTACAGAAACTGTATAAATATCAGAAAGATACATTGATAAAGGATCTGTTATTTTTTCTCCAATCTTAAAAGCAGGCGTTGGGGAAACAGGAGTAAAAATAACATCTACTTTTTTAAATGCATTTTCAAAATCCTTTTTAATTAAAGTTCTTACCTTTTGCGCTTTTAAATAATAAGCATCGTAATAACCGCTTGATAAAGCATACGTTCCTAAAATAATTCTTCTTTTAACTTCTGTTCCAAAGCCCTTTGCTCTTGTTTTTAAATAAACATCTAATAAACTATCTGTTTCTTTATCTGAAAACCCGTATTTTATTCCATCATATCTTGCTAAATTTGAAGATGCTTCAGATGTCGCGATAAGGTAATAAGCAGGAAGAGCATATTCAGTATGAGGCAAACTAATTTCAATTATTTTTGCTCCCATTTTTTCATAATCTGAAATTCTTGATTTAATTATTTTTTCTACCTCTTTATCAATTCCTTTAATAAAATATTCTTTTGGCACCCCTATTTTTAATTTAGAAATTTCTAAATTAAAAGGATTATACTTAAAATCAATACTTGTCGCATCTTTTTCATCTTTTCCTTTTAAAATATCAAAAACTATTCTTGCGTCTTCTGTTGTTTTTGCAATTGGCCCTATTTGATCTAAAGATGAAGCATAAGCAACTAACCCATAACGAGAAACACTGCCATAAGTTGGTTTTAATCCAACTACTCCGCAAAAAGAAGATGGTTGTCTAATTGATCCTCCAGTATCAGAACCTAAAGCAAAACAACACATATCAGAAGCAACAGCAGCTGCTGATCCGCCTGAAGAACCACCTGAAACTCGTTTTAAATCATAAGGATTTTTTGTTGTAAAAAAAGCAGAGTTTTCAGTTGAAGCGCCCATTGCGAACTCATCTAAATTTGTTTTTCCTAAAAAAATCGCTTTTTGCTCTTTTATTTTTTTAATACAAGTCGCATCATAAGGAGAAACATAATTTTCTAACATCTTTGAAGCGCAAGTTGTCTTTAAACCTTGAATTAAAATATTATCCTTTATAGCCATTGGCACCCCGCTTAAAATAGGTAATTCTTCATTGTTTGAAATTAATTTGTCAACTTCTTTTGCCTGCTCTAATGCTAATTTTTTAGACAAGAATAAAAAAGCAGAAATATCTTTATCTTTTTCTTCTATTTTTTTAAAATAATTTTTTGTAAGTTCAACTGCAGAAAATTCTTTTTTTACCAAACCATAATGAATATCTTTTATAGTTAAATTGTCTAATTTCATTTTAAATTTATTTTAAAATAGTTTTTACTTTTACATATCTATCTTTTTTTTCTATTGTCATTTTAATTATTTTTTCAATTAATTTTTCATCAAAAGAGAAAGACTCATCTTTTCTTAAAAAGCTTAATTCTTTTTTTAAAAATTTTTCATTCGGATGAAAAGAGGGCTCAATTTTTGAAACATTAACTTTTTCTAATAAATTAAAATAATTTAAAATCTCGTCTAAATCTTTGCTAAATTTTTCTTCTTGTTTTGTATTAATTTCTATTCTTGAAAGTTTTGCTATATGTTTTATTTCTTCTTTATTTATCATATTTAATTAAAATAATTATTTTACCAAAATTTAATTTTAAAATTATTCTGATTCTATTAAAACATCATGCAATTCATCTAAATTTTCAAGTACTAATCCCGCGCCTCTGGCAACAGCAGTTACTGGATCTTCAATAATTTTTGTTGGAATTCTTGTTTCTTCTTGAATTAATAAATCCAATCCCTTTAATAAACTTCCTCCTCCAGCAAGATAAATTCCCTTGCCCATAATATCAGATAAAATTTCTGGAGGAGTCTCTTCAATTGTTGTTTTAATTGAATAAACTATTTGTTTTACTGATTTTGCCATTGCTTTCCTTATATCTTCATCAGAAACTAAAATTTCTTCAGGCAAACCTGTTATAAGATTTCTTCCCCGCAAAGCAAATTCTTTTTTTTCTTTCAAGGGGTAAGCAGAACCAATATTAATTTTTGCTTCTTCAGCCGCTCTTTCTCCAATTAATAATTTATATTCATCTTGTATATAATGAATTATATCTTCATTTAATTTATCTCCGGCAACTCTTAAACTTTTAGCAACAACTATTCCTCCTAATGATATTACCGCTACTTCGGCTGTCCCCCCTCCAATATCAACAATAAAGTTTCCTCCTGCTTCTTGAATTTCAAGCCGAGCGCCCAATGCCGCAGCCATAGGCTCTTCTATTAAAAAAACCTCTCTTGCGCCAGCATTTCTTGTTGCGTCAAACACTGCTTTTCTTTCCACTTCAGTTACTCCATAAGGAATGCCGACAATTACTCTTGGCCTCGGGCCTAAAATAAACTTTCTTTTATTTACTTTTTCAATAAAATATTTAAGCATTTGTTCTGTAATTTCAAAATCAGAAACAACTCCATCAACCAAAGGCCTTGTTGCGACAATGTGAGCAGGAGTTCTTCCAACCATTTTTTTTGCTTCTTCTCCAATTGCTAAAACTTGCCCTGTTTTCTGATTTACAGCAACAACAGAAGGTTCATTTATTACAATCCCCTTTCCTCTCACATAAACCAAAGAGGTTGCTGTGCCTAAATCAATAGCAATGTCATAAGAAAGTTGAGAAAAAATATTTCCAGCGCTTGATTTTTTATTATTATTTTCTTTTTTAAAAAATTTAAAATTCACCATTTATTTGCTTATTTCTTTTACAAATTTAATTACATCTTTTATTTTAATTAATTTTGATTTCTTTTCATTTCTTTTTTTTATTTCAACACATTCTTTTTCTAAAGTTTTTTTAGTTAAAAGAACCCTGTAAGGTATCCCAATTAAATCTGCATCAGAGAATTTTTCACCAGCAGTTTTGTCTTCTCTATCGTCATATAATACTTCAATTTTTTCTTTTTGTAAATCATTATAAATTTTATCTGTTTTGTTTATTATTTCTTTATCTTTTTCAATTCTAATTAAATGAAGCAAATAAGGGCTGACGTTTTTAGGCCAAATTATTCCTTTATCGTCATGATAAACTTCAACAACTGCCCCCATTAATCTACTTATTCCAATTCCATAACAACCCATCATTATTATTTTCTCTTCTCCATTTTTATCTTTAAATTTTAAATCAAAAGGTTTGCTAAATCTATCTTTTAATTTAAAAATATTTCCAACTTCAATTGCTTTTTTAATTTTTAAATCTTTATTTTTACACTGAATACACTGATAATTTGATTCTTTAATAATTTCTTTATTTATTGCCAATCTGCATTTTTCACATAAATATATTTCATCTTCTCCATAAGGAGTAATTGTTTGAAATTCGTGAGAATATTTTGAAAAAGCGCCTCCGGAAGCATATGTTAAAAAAGTTTGTTTTTTAATTCCGCATCTGTCAAAAATTTTAAAATAAGCTTTTTTTGCTTTTTCATGATAATTATCTAAATCTTTCTCATCTTTATGAAAAGAATAAAGATCTTTCATTATAAATTCTCTGCCTCTTAATAATCCAGATTTTGCCCGCAATTCATTTCTAAATTTATTTTGAATTTGAAAAACATAAACAGGTAAATCTTTATAAGAATGAACAAATTTTTTAACCAGAGGAGTAATTATTTCCTCATGGGTCCATCCTAATCCCATATCTTTGCCTCTTTGATTTTTAAATTTAAACATTATATTTTCTTCCTGCTGCCACCTATTTGTTATTTCCCAATTTTCTTTTGGATGAAGAGCGGGAAGAAAAACTTCTTGTCCAGAAATATTTATCATTTCTTCTCTTACAATATTTTCAATTTTTTTTAAAACCAAAAAACCTAAAGGCAAATAAGAATAAACTCCGGCCATCAGTTTATCAATAAAACCACCACGAATTAATAGTTGAGCATTAATACTTTCCTCATCTTTTAGATTTTCTTTTATAGTTTTTGTGAAAAGAGAAGACTGCTTCATTGAATTAAAAAATTCTTATTATATCTTTTATTGTTACATAAACCATTAAAATTAAAAGCAAGACAAAAGAAATAAGAATTGCATTTTGTTCAACTTTTTCGCTTATGGGTTTTTTTCTTATTTTTTCAATTAATAAAAATAAAAACCTTCCACCATCAGTTGCAGGAATCGGCAAAATATTAGCTAAAGCAAGAAAAATTGAAATTATAGCAACAAATTGTAAAAAATAAGATAATCCCATTTTACTTGCCTGATTAAATAAATCAAAAACTCCAACAGGTCCCATTAACTGCGCTTGAACTGGTTTTCCTGTTACCCAGTTTACTATTGCGTCAATCCAACCTTTTACTGCCATAATTGTTAAATTCACTGTTGCTTTTAATCCTTCTATAGGAGCTTTATAAAAAGGATAAGATTTTATTCCAACTCTTATAAGTCCAACACCTAAGGCTCCTTCGCCAGAAGGAGGAGAAACCCTAGGAGTTAAGAAAACATCTTTTATTTCATTCCCTCTTTTTATAGTTAAAATAATTTCTTCTCCTTTATATTTCTCAATCAAATCTTGAAAATCTTTTACCTTTTCAATTTTAAAACTTGATTCCTTATATTTTAAATTTAAAATTATATCCCCTGCTTTAATTCCTGCTTTTTCTGCTGGAGAGTTAGAGCTTACCTCAATTATTTCAACCATAGGATTTAAAATATTTTCATTATCATCGATAACGCTTGGCACGCCTAAACCCATAACAATAGAAAGTAAAATAAAAGAAATAACCCAGAAAGAAATAACTCCTCCTAAAATAATTAATGATTTTTGCCAAAACGGCTTTGCGCTAAAACTTTGCGGATCATCAATTTTTTTATCTTCTCCGTATAATTTAACAAAAGCGCCGAAAGGCAATAAATTTAAAGAATAAAGAGTGTCTTTAAATTTTATTCCCCAAATTTTTGGAGGATAACCAAGACCAAATTCTTCTACTTTTACTTTAAATTTTTTCGCTAAAACAAAATGGCCTAATTCGTGTAATACAATTAAACCAACTAAGCTGATAAAAGCAATAAGAATGCCTGAAAAAGAAAACATAACTTTTAAAACTTTATTTTAATTTTAATTAATAAATATAATTTAATTATCCATTATCTCTTTTCTCTTCTTATCTGATAATTCTTTAATTTTTTTATTGTATTCGTTAACTATTTCCTGCAATTCTTCTTTTGCTCTATATTTATCATCTTCTTTAATCTCCCCTTCTTTTGTCCTTTCTTGAATTTCTTCCCATGCTTTTTCCCGCCATTTTCTAATTGTTTTATTTGCTTCTTCTTGTTTCTCGGAAATTATCAAAAGAAAATTCTTTTTATATTCTTCTGAAATTGGTGGAAAAGAAATCCTAATTGAATCTTTTTCAACAATAGGAGAAACTCCTAAATTTGATGAAAAAACTGCTTTTTCAATAGGTTCAATATAGGATTTGTCCCACGGAGAAATTACAAGTTGTTTCGGGTCCAAAATAGAAATAGAAGCTAATTGCTTTAAAGGAAATTTCTGTCCAAAACATTCAACTGAGATATCTTCAATTAAAGCAGGGGAAATTCTTCCTGTTCTAATTTTTAATAATTCCTTTTCAAAAAAGGAAACAACTTTGTCTAATTCTGGAATAATTTTTTTAATTATTTCTTTGTAGTCTATCATATTTCTATTAATAATAATTCAATCGCTAATTTAGGATTAACATTTGTTGTTGAAATCAAAAAATTAGTCGATTGAATTAAATTTATAATTTTTATAATTTTTGATAAAGAATATTTTTGTAAAATTTTATTATTTTCTTTTTCTTTAATATTTAATCTCAAAAGTAATTCATACCTGAAATAATTTAACCAAATATTTAAAATCTCAGAAATTTTTAATAGAAAATTAGAATTTTCTTCAATTAGTTTTTTAAGATAATTAAAACGAAAAGAAATATCAGAATTAATAATATTTTCTAATTCGGAAATAGTTTTTTTGTAATTTGAATAAGCATCTGGAGAATTTAAAAGATCTATTACTGTTCCTGGTTTTCCTTTTGCTATTAAAAAGATCTCTTCCGTGTTATTAAATTGTTTTTTAGAAAAAATATATTTTTCAATTTCTTTTTTTTCAACTGGAAAAAAGTTTATTTTTTCAACTCGGGAAAGAACAGTCGGCAAAAGCATTTCCGGATAACTGGTAATTAAAATTAAAATAGCATCTCCTTTTGGCTCTTCTAAAAATTTTAAAAAACAATTCTGGGCTTCATAAGTCATTAAATGAGCATCATCTATTATTGCTATTTTATATAAAGATGAAAAAGAACGCAACGAAAGTTTTAAAATTAAATCTTTTATTTGTTTTATGCCTATTGATTTAGAGGAATTTAAACTATTTTTTTTATTTTTGTTTTTTTCGTTTTGTAAAAAAACAGGTTCTATAATTACAAAATCAGGATAAATTCCCTTTTCAATATCAAGACAATTTTTACAATTATTGCAAGGTTTTATTTTGCCATTATCTAGACAATTTAAAAATTTAGCAAATTCTACAGCCAAAGTTTTCTTTCCTAATTTTTCTTCTCCTGAAAATAAATAAGCATGGGAAAGTTTTCCCTTTTCTTTTGATTTTTTTAATAATTGCCACTGCTTTTGATGACCAATTATCATTGAAATTTTATTTTTTACTCATTATGCTTTTTTTATAAACATCTAAATTATCTAAAACAATTCCAGTTCCTTTTGCTACGCAAAAAATAGCCTCATCAGCTAAAAAACAAGGAAGACCTGTTGATTGAGAAATTAATTGATCAAGATTTCTAATTAACGCTCCTCCACCAGAAATTATCATTCCCTTATCCATAATATCAGCAGAAAGCTCAGGGGGAGTTTCTCTTAAAACTCTTTTTATAACTAAAATGATTTCGTTTAATTTATCAGAAATTGCTTCACATGCTTCATTCGAAGTAATTTTTATATTTTTAGGCATTCCTGAAATTAAATCTCTTCCTCTTATTTCCATTTCTTTTTGATTCTTTTCAAAAACCGCTGTTCCTATTTTTAATTTAATCTCTTCAGCAGTTTGTTCTCCAATAGCTAAATTATATTTTTTCCTTATATAATCAGAAATCGCTTGATCTAATTTATCTCCACCAACCCTTAAAGACGCCCAATTAACTATTCCTCCTAATGATATTACTGCTACCTCTGCTGTACCGCCGCCAATATCTACAATCATATGTCCAGAACAAGAATTAATAGGAATACCTGCGCCTATTGCTGCTAAAATCGGTTCTTTTGCAACATAAACTGCTTTTGCTCCAGCTGACATTCCGGCTTCAATAACTGCTCTTTTTTCAGTCGAGGTAATACCTGCTGGCACACCTACTAAAATTTCTGGTTTTAAGAATTTTAACCTTCCGATCGTTTTTTTAATAAAATATTTTATCATTGCTTCTGTTATCTTGTAATTTGCGATCACTCCGTCTTTTAAAGGTTTGTAAACTTTTATTGTATCCGGAGTTCTTCCTATCATTTCTTTTGCTTCTTTTCCAATTGCTAAAATTTTATTTTCTGATAAAGAAACTGCCACAATTGACGGTTCGTTTAAAACAATCCCCTTTTTAGGCGTGAAAACAACAGAATTGCATGTTCCTAAATCTATTCCAATTTTTTTATTAAATATATTTTCCATATTTTTAAATTTTAATCTTTTATTCTTTTTATATCTGCCCCTAAACTTTCTAGTCGCTCCTCTATTTTTTCATATCCTCTATCAACCTGATAAATATTATTAATAATTGTTTCTCCTTTTGCAACAAGCCCAGCAATAATTAAAGCTGCGCCTGCCCGCAGATCAAGACTTGGAATCTCCATCCCATACAAAGGAGTTGGCCCATTTATTATTGCCCGATGAGGATCGCAAAAAATAATATCTGCTCCCATTTTATTCAATTCTTCTAAATATTTTAAACGGCCTTCATATAACGGATCATGAATTAAAGTTGGCCCTTTTGATTGAGTAGACAATACTCCTAATTCTGGCTGCAAGTCGCTATGAATTCCAGGATAGGGAAGACTTTGAATTTTATCCATTTTTAATAATTTTGAAGGAAATATTTTAATCGTATTTTTATTTAAAACTTTAAAATTAGCGCCAAAATCTCTTAATTTTTTTAAGAATAAAGAAAGAAAAGCAATTTCGGCATCTTTAATTAAAACTTCTCCCTTTGTAGCCAATGCAGCAACAATAAAAGTGCCTGTTTCAATTGGATCCGAAATAATTTTATGCGTAAATCCATTTAATTTCTTTTTTCCAACTATTTCAAAAGAATGTGCCTCTATTCGTCTTATTTTCACACCCATTTTTTTTAACACCTTTATTAAATCTTGGGTTTGATAATCTTCATCTGCTATTTTTAAAATAAATTTTTGAGAAAAAAGAGAGGCAAATAATAAAATATTTTCAGTTGCGGTAACACTAAATTCTTTTAAAACTATTTCTATTTTTTTACCTTCTTTTACCTCTTTATCAGGAATAGAAAAATAATTATCTGTTTTCAAAAAATCAGGACCTTTTTCAAAATAATAAAAACTACCCTTTGAAGAAATTTTAAACCCCAATTGTTTAAAAGAATCGAAATGAGTATCTAATGGTCTTGCGCCTATTAAACATCCCCCAGGAGAAATAATTTTTATTTTTCCAAATCGAGCAAGCAAAGGGCCTAAAATAAGAATTGATCCCCTAAAATTACTTACTATATCAAAAGGAATTTTTTCTGGATTAATGTTTTGACAATTTATTTTTACTTTTCTTTTTGATAAATATGAAATTTCCGCACCTAAACTTTCAAGAATTTTTAACATTTTAGAAACATCTTCGATTAATGGAAGATTATCAATAATGCAATCATTATTTGTTAGAAGGGTTGCGGCAAGAATTGGAAAAGCAGCATTTTTTGCTCCGTTTATATTTACTTCTCCATTAAGACTTTTTCCGCCTTTTATTATAAATTTTTCAGGCATAAAAAATAATAATTATGATTTATCTTAATCTATAATTTAAAAATTGGCAAGAAGGAAAAAATTTGGTAAAATTATCTTATTGTATATTAGTTAAAGATTTTTTGATTTTTATAAATTATTTTTATGACCCAAAAAAATAAAAAAATATTGTTTTTTTCAATAGTTTTAGCTTTTATTATAATTACTCCAATTATTGTCCTCTATTCAATAGGATTAAGAATTGATTTTAAAAATAAAAGAATTGTTCAACCCGGACTTATTTTTGTAAAAACTTCTCCTAAAAATGCTCAAATATATATAAATGAAAAAAATATAAAAAAAACTGATTTTTTATTTGGTTCAGCTGAAATTAATAATCTTTTACCTAATAGATATAAAGTAAAAATTGCAAAGGAAGGATTTCAGGTTTGGGAAAAAAATTTAGAAGTAAAAGAAGGATTAGCAACAGAGGTAAAAGATATTATTTTGTTTCCTGAAATTCTTTCTTTAAATGTTTTTTCAAAAAATATTGAAAACTTTTTTATTCCGCCATCAAATAAATCAAAAATAATTTTACAAGAGAAAGAGATAAACGAAATAAAAGAAAAAAGCACTGATTTAAACAATTGGACTTTAAAAATTTTTGATTTAAATACAAACATTAAAACTCCATTTATTTCTAAAGAAAATATATCTAAAAAAGATATTGAGCTAACTAATTTATTTTTTTCTCCTGATTCCAAAAAAATATTAATGGAAACAAAAGAAAAAGTTTTAACTAAAAAAACAACTGATAAAGAAACCTTTTTAACAAAATATTATATTATAGAAACAGAAAAAACGCCTGCTTTTGCTGTCTTAGTTAATTACTTGAATCAAAATACAACAAATATCGTTTTTAATCCTAATGATTATCAAAAAATATTATTTTTAGAAGATGGAAAATTAAAAGAAATAGATTTGGTAAAAAATTTACAACCTAAAATACTTTTAGAAAATATTATCTCTTTTACTATTAATAATAACAATATTTACTACCTTGATTCTTCAGGTTTTACTTTTAAAACTGATTTTTCTTTTTCAAATACCGAAAAAATAAATGATTCAAATATTTCTTTAAACAAAGAAGCAAAATACAATATTTATGTTTTTAATTCTTTTATTTTTTTGAAAGAAAATGATGTTTTGTATTTATTAAATAATGAAAAAAAAGATTTTGAAAAGTATTTTGAACCTGTAAAAAACATTATTGTATCTTATGATTATAAAAAATTACTACTTTTTAATGATTCAGAAATTTGGATTATTTATTTAGAAGATAAAAATGACCAACCATATAAAAAGAAAGGAGATAAAGTATTTATTACTCGATTATCTCAAAAAATTGAAAATGCTTCTTGGATTAGTAGTTCTTATATAATATTTAATTCAGAAAATGAAATAAAAATTGCAGAAACTGATGACAGAGATAAAATAAATATCTTTGATATCTCAAAAAATGATAAAGATATAAAATACAATAATCCAAAAGTAATTTTCAATAATTTTGATAAAAAACTCTATATTTTAAATGAAAAAACTCTTTACCAATCTCAAAAAATAATTCAGTAAAATTTAATAAAAAAGCGAGATAAATATCTCGCTTTTAAAAATAAATTATCTTTTCCTCCATTGTCTCGCTCTTCTTGCACGTTTCAATCCAAATTTCTTTCTTTCTCTTTGTCGCGGGTCTCTTGTCAAACATCCTGCTTTTCTTAATTTTTTTCTAAAATCTGGGTTAAATTCTACCAATGCTCGAGAAATTCCATGCATTACTGCTTCAGATTGAGAATGAATTCCTCCTCCTTTTACATTTATTGTTATTCTAAATTTATCTAAACATTTCATTTTTTCAAGAGGAGATTCAATGATTTTTTTCATTTCAATTGTTGGAAAATAAACATCATACGGCTTATTATTAACAATAATTTCTTTTTCTCCTTTAGTATAAAGTCTTACTCTTGCAATACTGGTTTTTCTTCTGCCGGTTGCTTCAAAATAAGAAGATATTTCTTCTTTTGTCTCTTTTTCTTTTTCCTTTTCTTTCTTTTCTGGTTTTTTGATAAGATTTTTTACCTCTTTTTCTTTTATTTCTTTTGTTGTTTTTGATTGTTTTTTAAGAGGTTTAGTTTCCTTTTCTTTTGTCTCTATATCCATATTTTCAAATTTTAATGTGTTTGTTTTCATACAATAATCTTTAATCTTTTTATTTGTTTTGCTCTTAATTTATTTTTAGGAAGCATTCCTAAAACCGATTTTTTTAAAGCTTTTTCAGGATTTTTTTCAAGCATCTCTTTTAATGAAGTTTCTTTTAATCCTCCTAAATATCCACTATGGTGATAATAAATTTTTTGGTCAAGTTTTCTTCCAGAAATTTTAATTTTTCTAATATTTTTAACAACTACAAAAGCTCCATTGTCTTTGTAAGGTAAAAAATTTTCCTTATTTTTCCCACGCAAAAGAGTAACTATTTTTGTAGATATTTCTCCTAAAGTTTTGCCAGTTGCATCAATTGTATATGTTTCTCTTTTCATAAAATTAATTTTATTTTACAAGCTCAACAATTGCCATTTTAGCGCCATCTGATTTTCTCCTTCCTAATTTTATTACTCTTGTGTATCCTCCTTTTCGCTCTAAATACAAAGGCGCAATTTCTTCAATTATTTTTTTAGTTGTTTTTGGTGAAAAATATTTTAATAATTTTCTTCTGGCAGACAAATCTCCTTTTTTTGCATCAGTAATAAATTTATCAGCCAATCTTTTAATTTCTTTTGCCCTTACTTCTGTTGTTTTAATTTTTCCTTTTTCAAAAAAAGAAACCAATAATAGCTTTTTAAAAGCCTTTCTTTGATCCTTTTCTCTTGAAAATTTTTTGACCTTTTTTGATTTATACATAAACTTTTATTTTTTTGTTTTCTTTAATTTCCTTTTTTTTGTTTCTTCTTTTTTTGTTTTTTCCTCATTTGCTTTCCCTTCTTCTTTTTCAAATTTATCTTTATATTCAGAAGAAATTAAAGAAAAAATATCAATTAAAATTTTTGAAGCTTTATATAATGCTTCCTCTCCTGTAATTGTTCCATCTGTTTCAATCTCTAAAATTAATTTATCAAAATCTGTTCTTTCTCCAACTCTCATATTTTCTACATTATAATTAACTCTTCTTATCGGAGAAAATAAAGAGTCAATAGAAATTACTCCAACCTCTAATTTTGATTTCTTTTTTCTTTCTTCTACTGTTTCATACCCTATTCCTTTTTCAATTTGAATTTCCATTTCAACTTCTGTCTTTTTGTTTGTAATAGTTAAAATATGACAATCTTTATTTATTAATTCAACTTGAGAAGGAAACTCAAAATCAGATCCCTTTACCTCTTTTTCTCCTTTTATTTTTAAAACTGCTTTTTGAGGTTCATCTGAATAAAGCTTAAACCTCATTTGCTTTAAATTTAAAATTATATCAATTATATCTTCTAATACTCCATCTATTGTTGAAAATTCATGATTAATTCCCTTAATTTTAACTTGAGTAACAGCTGCTCCTTCAAGCGAAGATAACAATACTCTCCTTAAAGCATTTCCAATTGTTATTCCATATCCAGGATAAAAACCTTCTATTTCAAAAGTAGTTAAATTATTTTTTTTCTCAATAATTTTTGGTTTATTTTGTAAAAACATTTTTTAAAAATTATTTATTAATTAAAATAATAAATTTAATTTTTTTATCTTGAATAAAATTCGAAAATACTTGAAATTTCTACTGGCGGTATTAAATCCTCTGGAGTAGGTTCAGATAAAACTTTTCCCTCCATTTTTTCAACATCAAGTTCTAACCATAATGGAGGCTTATATTTTTTTAATTCTGGAATAATATTTGAAAAAACTGGCTTTTTTATTGATGATGGCGCAACTTTAATTATATCTCCCTTTTTAACCTCAAAAGAAGGAACATTAATTTTTTTTCCGTTTACTAAAAAATGATTATGGCTTACAAGCTGGCGCGCTTTTGGCAAAGTATTAGCAAAACCTAAATTTAAAACTACATTGTCTAATCTTAAAGATAATTTTTTCATTAATAAAACTCCTGCATCTTCAACTTTTCCTCTTTTCTTTAAAATATCTTTTACATAATTTTTAAATTGTCTTTCACGCAACCCATATAATTCTTTTAACTTTTGCTTTTCTTTTAGCTCTCTTCCATATTCAGAAAGATTTTTTTTATTTTTTGATTTTTTCATTTTAAAATTAAAAATTTATATATTAAACTCTTCTTACTTTAGGTGGCCTGCATCCATTATGAGGAATAGGAGTTATGTCTTTTATGGAAATAATATTTAACCCTTGATTTACCAATGAACGCAAGGCAGAATCTCTTCCCGAACCTATCCCTTTGACAAAAACAGAAATCTTATCAATTCCTATTTTTTTAACGGCTAAAGCAATTGCCTCGGCTACTTTTGAAGCAGCAAAAGGGGTTGCTTTTTTTGTTCCTTTAAAGCCAATCGAACCTGCACTTACCCAAGATAAAACATTTCCCCTCTCATCTGTTAAAGTGATTATTGTGTTATTATATGAAGAAGAAATATAAATTTTGCCAAACTCTTTTTTATAAACAGGTTTTTTAATCTCTTTTTTTACAGCTGATTCTATTTTTTCTTTTTCTTTTAATAATTCTTCTTCGCTTTTTTGTATAATACGCGTTTTACCCATAAATTTTAAAATTTAAGTTTATGTTGGTTGTGGCGGTGGTTTTCTGCCAGAGCCTACGGTTTTTCTTACATTTCCCCTTACAGTCCTTGAATTAGTCTTTGTTCTTTGTCCTCTTACTGGCAAGCCTTTAATATGACGAATGCCTCTTTTACAACCAATATTTTTTAACCTTTTAATATTATTTATTATTTCTCTTCTTAAATCTCCTTCAATTTTATAATTTTCTTCAATAATTTCTTTTATTTTATTAATTTCTTCTGGTGTTAAATCTTTTGCTTTTTTATTAAAATCTATTCCTGCTTCAAGCAAAATTTTCCTACTTAAAGATAATCCTATACCATAAATATAGGTTAAAGATATTTCTATTCTTTTGTTATCTGGAATATTAATTCCAATAATTCTTGGCATATTTTTTTATCCCTGACGTTGTTTATGTTTTGGATTTTTACAAATTATATATACTCTTCCTTTCCTACGAACAACTTTACAATTTTTACAAATTTTTTTTACTGAAGGTTTAACTTTCATTTTATTTTTAAATTATTTTTCCCTATATATTATTCTTCCTTTTGTCTCATCATAAGGACTCATTTCAACAACAACCCTATCTCCTATTAAAATTTTAATTTTATGTATTCTTAATTTACCGGCAAGATGAGCAATTATTTCTTTACCATCGTCTAATTTTACCTTAAACATAGCGCTTGGTAAAGCTTCTAAAATAACACCTGTTTTTCGGTTTAATTTTTTATCAATTTTTTCCATTTATATTTTTTGTAGAATTTTTAAATTTATCAAAATTATTTTAATTTGTCAATAATTAAAGAGGCGAAGAATCTATATTAACATCTATTTCTATTTTATTTATATCATTAGGAATTGTTTTTCTCCAGAAAGGAATAGATTTTATCTCAATTTTTGAGAACATAGAATCTTCAGATATTAAATTATTAATTTCATACAAAGATTTACCAGCAAGAGCTTTTTTAACTTCATTAATATCAAAATCAGGATAAACTCTTGCTTTTATTTCTAAATCAAGCATCACTCTATCATTTTCTCTTGATTTTAAAGAAAATTTCTTTGAAATAGTTTCTTCTTGAATTTTTTTACCCTCTAAAATATTTAAACTTATAATATTTTTTACAAAATTATCTAAATCAGATTTTTTAAAAGCTAATCCTTCTGTTTTAATTGTTAATTCAAAATCAAAAGAATTTGCCTCTTTATTCGCTTCAACAGAAGAAGATTCTTTAATTACCTCTTCTTTAACTGTTTCATCTAATAAAATATAATCTTGAGAAATATTATTTTTTAAATAATTTATGCTTTCTTCTTTTAATTTTTTTAATAAAGTTTCTTTAGCATTATTTATATCTTCTTCACTTACTTTTAAAACTTCACCCTTAAATCCTCCTTTCATTGGCTGAAAAGATTTACCATAAAAAGCAGTATATTTATCAGTGCCGGCAAACCCAGGAATAGAAAAAGTAGAAGGACCGATATTGTAATCTTCGCCAGGTTCAGCTGCTTGAACCTCAATATCTAAAAATCCAGGCACTAATTTATTTCCCTCATAGGTAGCTCCAGGAATAGTTACTTGTTTTATTGATCTAAATAATTTTCCGTCAGCAGAAACAAAACGAGTAGTTGCAACAAGAGTTTGAGGAGAAGTAGAATAATTATTATAAACTCTTATTATACCCTTTGCCTTTTCTTCTTTTTGAACTTTGCCAGTAGCGGGAAAATTTGAAGAAGTTGACCTTTCATCTGTAAAAACTTTTCCAGGAATTACTCTTGTTAAAAAATCCGCCTGACTGGCATTTTTATCAATAACTATCGTATCTTTTAAAGACAAAATTTCTGTTTTTGGAGAAATTTCAATTCTTGTTTTTTCAAAAAAAATAAAATAAACCCCGCTGCAAAATAAAACTATAAAAAGAAAAGATAAAATTATATTTTTAAAATTAATTTTATGTTTTTTTCTAATTTTATCTTTTTTAAATCCAAATTTTTTATAATCTTTTCTTTTGTTTTGATTAAAATCATTTATTTCTCCTATTTTTTCTTCTTCTTTGTGATAAGTTTTTATATTAAGCTTTATCTCTTCTTCTTTTTCTTCTATTTTCTCTAAATCTAATTCTTCTTCATCATTTTTAGGAGGAATAATATCAAAAAATTTCTCTGGCATAATTTATAAATTTTTTTCTTTTTATATTAATTTTTAATTATACAATATCATCCTTATTTTACCAAATCTTTCATTTTTACGATGTGGGCAATGCAGGATTTGAACCTGCGACCTTTTCGATGTGAACGAAACGCTCTACCCCTGAGCTAATTGCCCTTATATTTATAATATAATTTTTTTATATTATAATAAATAATATGAAAATATTTGAATTATATTTTAATCCGAAAGCAGAAGAAGATAAGTTTTTTGATAGTTTTATTTACGAACCAGTAAAATCTTATGAAAAAAAACTGGGGACTTTATGCGCTGCTGGAGAATTAAAAAACGCTATTTATCAAAATTCAAATTTCTTAAAAAAAATCGCAAATAATATTAAAGAAAATTATTATAACATTTCTTATAATAACCCTGAAAAAGCAATCTCTCAAAGTTTAAAAAAAATAAATGAATTTTTATCTGAAGAACTAAAAAAAGATAATATTTCTTGGCTTGGAAATTTAAATTTTGCCTTATGCTCAATTAAAGATTATGATTTAATTTTTACCAAAACAGGAGATATTAAAATTATTCTTATAAGAAACGGGAAAATTATAGAAATAGATAAAAATTTAGATTCTTCTGAGATTGAACCTTATCCCTTAAAAGTATTTTTAAATATTGCTTCTGGAAAACTCTTAGAAAATGATTTAATTTTTATAATTACCAGAGATTTATACAATTTCTTTTTAAAAGAAAATATTTTCAGAAAAATATCCCAATATGAATTCCTTAATGAAAAAAGAGTTAAAAATATTTTATCATCAGCAGTTTTAAAAAATAAAAATAAAATATCAGGAGTATGTTTATTAATTATTTTAAATCCAAAAAATGAAAAAGAAGAAAGTTTTAAGGAAATATTTTTTAAAAAAAATAGTTTTTTCTCAAAAAGTTTTTTAAAAAAAATAGATTTTTTAAAAAAAGGAGAAAGAGGAAATAAAAAAAGAAAAAAAAAAAAGAAAAAAGAAAATAAAAAAAAATTTAAATCATTTAAAAATTATAAAAAAATATTAAAAAACCAGCAAAAATATAAAAAAATAATTATAATTTTATTGCTGGTTTTTATTTTCTTTTTAGGAATTATTCTTTTTTAGAATTTATTTTAATTCTACTTGCGCGCCTGCTTCTTCAAATTTCTTTTTTAGATCTTCTGCTTCTTCCTTTTTTACATTTTCTTTTATAACCTGGGGACCATTAACAACTGCATCTACTAAATCCTTTGCCTCTTTCAATCCTTTTCCAGTAATATCTCTTACTATTTTTATAACTTCAATTTTTTTATCACCAATTCCTTTTAAAACAACATTAAAAGATGTTTTTTCCTCTCCTAAAGATTGGGAAGCATCAGAACCGCTTGCAGCAACAGGAGCAGCAATAACCTGAGGAGCACTAGATACATTAAATTTTTTTTCTAAAATTTTCACTAATTCTGATAAATCTAAAACAGACATTTTTTCTATTTCTTCTACGATTTTTTTAAATTTTTCAGGAATTTCTATTTTTTCTTCTTTTTTATTTTCTTCTGTCATATTTTTATTTTTTATTTTAATTTTTAATAATTATGCTTTAGCCTTTGCTAAAACATTTAAAAGACCTTTAATATTTGCTTCTAAAACATTTACAAAATTTGATATTGGCGCATTTATAGTCCATACTAATCTTGATATTAAATCCTCTTTTGAAGAAATCATTGATAAAGAAATCACCTCATCTTTTCCAACAAACTCTTTTTCAAAAAATCCTCCTAAAATTTTTAAATTTTCATTAGTTTTCGCAAATTGATAAGCAACTTTTAATGGCGATATTTCATCTTTTAAACTAAAAATTACAGCAACATCTTCTTTAAACTCATCTTTTGGAAAATTAATATTATTTTCTTTAAAAGCAATATCTAATAATGTTTTTTTAACTACATATAAAAACGCTCCTTCCTTTTTTAAATTTTCTCTTAAGTTGAAAATTTCTTTTGCTTTTAATCCTTTAATACCTACAAAAAAAATTGCCTTTCCTTTTTGAATATTTTCTTTTAAATTTTCAACTATTTTTTGTTTTTCTTCACGAGTTTTTGGCATAAAAAAAGTTGTCGCCGCAGACAACTAATTCGAAAATAAAAATGCCTTGATAGGACTTATTCTTTTTTAAAAGATGCCTATTGTCTACGGCTAATTAATTTTATTATAATTTTCTATCTTATATTATTAAATAATTTTGTCAATAGTTTTATTCCGAAATACATAAAAGGTATTGAGAAGTACTACAATTTTTCCCTTGATAAGGAGTAAAAGAATTTACAAACTCCGCTCCTCCAGTTAAACCAGTAGATAATCCTCCTATTATTGCAACTTCAGTATATTTTCCTTCTTCAGTATAACAAGTTGGTAAAGAAATATTTCCTTTCTTATTTTGAATATAATCATAATATCCAGATATAATTCTCTCTCCGTTTGTCCAATTTTGGCAAGTACTTGTATAACTATATTGTTCTTGAAGAAAAACAGTTTTAGGCCCTTCTATCGGAATACAATTTTTCTTACTTTTTTCATCAAATCTTCCTAACCAAATTTTATCTAATTTTTTTAAAAAGTTTTTTTCCAATTTTTCTTGATTTATTCTTGAAAGAGCAAAAAATCTTGATAAAAATTCATTAAAATCTTTTGCTATTAAACGATGACAAGTATCACCGCTTGCTAATTTTAAAGAAGAATTTGCATCGACAAAAATACCTTTTGTTTTTATTCTTCTTATCGCTAATTGATTATCTTCATCTCCTCCAATAAAAGCATGCCATACGCCATTAAAGCCTTTTTTCTGCGCTTCTTCTTGACATATTTTATCAGCACCTTCTAATCCTCCTAAATTTCCATTATAAGTTGAATCTGTAATAAAAACATAACGCAGATCAGGTATTGCACTTGAAATATATGGCCATTGGTTTTCTATGGATAGCCCTTCGCAAGAAGCAGTTTTTGGAAAAACAAGAGAAAAGGAAGTTCTTGAATAAGAAATTTTATTTCCTTCTTTCCAAGGATACTCAAATACAGCAACCCAATAATCAGGTCCGTATGGTTGTCCAGGAAAAATTCTCCATTCATAACTTCCAACACCAGCATAAATATCTTTTGCAATCCATTGAGGATCTTTACCTTTATATAAAACTATTCCAACTTTATCTATATTTTTTGCCTGCCATGTAATTTTATAAGTTCCTCCAACCTCCCATTCTTCACCCCCTATTGGAGAAGTAAGAATAATCCCTTTGTTAAATTCGGAAAAGAAGAAATAAAAAATAAAGAAGAAAACAATTATAACAATAATAATTATAAGATATATTAAACTTTTTTCTATTGTAATTTTTTCAAAAATTGATTTTAATGGGGTCATTTTTTAAAAATTATTTAATAAATTATTACTTAATATTATTTAAAATTTCTTTTAATTTTTCTGATGAATAATATTTTTCATTTCCCAAGAGGATAGCAATATAGATATTTTTTTCGCTTCCACATTTTTTTACCCAATTATTGTATTCTTGGTTAAGGGAGATATCTTCTCCTTCTGTTTGCTTTAAAAAAACGGATTCATATTTATCAGGTTTTTTGCATAAAATTATATAAATAGCAGATCCTATTGTTTTAATTTTTTTTATTGGATATGGGCCATTAAAATAATAACCTTTTATCTCTAAAAACTTTGGAGCAGGAGGAAAACCTACAGCTGGAGATACAGGAAATTCGCTGTATACTGGCTGTGGTTCTAATATTTTTCCTTTTTGGATAAAATAACTAACTGAATAAAAAACTAAAATAATTAAAATAAGAGAAAAGAAACTAAAAAATGCTGAGCTTAAAAACCTTCTTCCTTTTTCAATTTTATTATAATCGCCTTTTGCTCTTAATAAAATTACTCCTCCTATAATAAATAAAATAAAAATAATTAAAAACAGAAAAGATAAAATTATTAATGGCAAATTTGAAATGAGATCAAATTTTTCAGGCATTTTGTTTTAAGAAATTAATTATTTTTTCTCCGAATTCTTTTGCATATTGAGGACCCGAAGCAGTAATAATTTTTCCATCTACAACAACTGAATTTTTATCAAAAATAGCTCCTTCTTTTTCTAATATTTTTATCGCAGATTTATCCATTGGAGAATTCCACACTGTTGCTTTTTTTTCTTTTAAAACTCCTGCTTTTGCTAAAATTACAGGTGCAATGCAAATTGCTCCTAATATTTTATTTTTTTCAACTGCTTCTTGAGCAATCTTTAAAAGAAAAATATTATCAAATAACTTATAAGCGCCAGGCCCTCCAATAAATAAAACAGCATCAAAATCTGAAACATTTACTTTGTCAAACAAGATATCAACATTTGCTTCTCCGCCCAATTTCCCTATTGCTTTTCCCAATGAAGAACTTGCAGTAATTGTTTTAATTCCGTTTTTCTCTAAGATATTTTTAGGAATAAAATATTCCTCATCTCGAAAATCTCTAAAAGCAATAATTAATAATGCTTTTTTTTCTTTTAAATCTTTTTCTTCGCTATTCATATTGTTTTATTATAATATTATAGCAACAATTTTTTTAAATATCAAAATTTATCTTAAATATTTTTCAACAGCTTCAATATGCTCTTCAGCGTTTCTGCTAAAAATTGTTTCTCCGTCTGGTTTTGAGAGATAAAAGAAAAATTCGGTTTCTTTTGGATAAATAGCAGCGATAATACTTTCAATTCCCGGATTAGAAATAGGTCCTTTAGGTAAACCTTTATATTTATAAGTGTTATATAGTGAATCTATTTGAGTTTCTTTAAGCGAAATTTTTGTTGTTTTTTTACCAGTAATATAGGAAATTGTCGCATCTACTTGAAGAGGAATTTCGTATTTCAATCTCTTCCACAAAATACCAGAAACAATTTTTTTATCCTCTAATGTTTTTACTTCTTTTTCAATCAAAGAAGCTATTATAATAATCTCATAAAGAGATTTGTTTTGGTTTTTAATTTCTTTTTGTAAATCTGGAGTAATTTTTTGGGAAAAATTTTTTAAAAAAGTGTAAATAATCTCTTTTTCTGTTGCATCTGGATTAAAAAAATAAGTATCAGGAAATAAAAATCCCTCTAACGACGCCTCATCAGGAACATCTTTTAAAATTTCAAAATCATTTTTAAAATCTCCAATTTTAAATTTTGAGAAATTTATTTCTTTAAAATTTTTTTTAAATTCTTGCTCAACTTCTTTTAAATTATACCCTTCAGGAATTGTTATTTTAATTTTTATTGTATCTCCAGAAATAAATTTATCTACCATCTGATAAATTTTTAAATCAGGCTCTAAAAGATATTTTCCAGCTTGAATTTTTTTCTCATCGCCTTTTAAAAAAAGATACAAAACAAATGAAAATTTGTTTTCTATAATTTTTTCTTTTTCTAAATTAGAGGCAATTTCAATAATGCTTTCTCCTTTTTTGATATCAAAAATTTTCTCTTTATTAATTAATAAATTTTTATTGCCGTAAGTTTCTCTAAAAGTCAAAAGAAATAAAAAAAAGAAAATTATAATTAAAACAAAAAAGAAAATTAAATTTTTTTTCATAATTTAATCTTTTGTTACTAAAGGAACAAAAACAAAACCAGAATATTCCTTTTCTTCAAAAATAGTTTCTGATTTTTTAATAAATAAATATATTGAGTTATTTATTGGAATAACTAATCTTCCATTAATTTTTAATTGTTTTTTTAATTCTTCAGGCACGTTTTTACTCGCAGCAGAAACTAAAATTCTATCAAAAGGCGCTTCTTCTTTATATCCTTTTGATCCATCAGATAAAATACACTTTACTCTTCCCTTTTTAATAAAATTATATTTTGAAATATTTTTTTCGCCAAATTCTTTTAATTCTTTTATTATTTCAATAGCAATTACTTTTCCTTTATCTCCCACAATTTCAGCTAAAAGAGCGCTTGTCCATCCAGATCCAAAACCAATATCTAAAACTTTATTTCCTTCTTCGGGAAATAAAAGCTCTATCATAAAAGCAACAACTAAAGGTTGAGAAATTGTTTGTCCATACCCTATTGGCAGCGCTTCATTTAATTCTGATAAATTTTTAATTTCTTCTGGTAGAAAATCTTCTCTTTTTATTTTTTTAAAAGCTTCAATTATTCGAGGTGTTTTAAGCCAATTTTCTTTTATTAAATCTTCTATTAAACTCATATTTTATTTTAAATTTAATTTTTCCTAAAAAAGATAATCTATCAATTAATAAAATGCCATCTAAATGATCTATTTCATGCTGAAGTATTCTCGCTAATAATCCTTTTGCTTTTATTTTTTTTCCTTCTTTATTCAAAGCTTCAATTTCAACTTCTTTTGGTCTTTTAATTTTCAAAAAAACTCCTGGAAAGCTTAAACACCCTTCTTCCATTGTTTCCTTTTCTTTTGATTTTTTTATAATTTTAGGATTTATAAAAGGAACTATTCCATTTTCAGTTTCAATAACAATTATTCTTTTTAAAACACCTACTTGCGGCGCAGCAATTCCAACACCATTATTTTTTTTCATCGTTTCAGCCATATCTTCAATAAGTTTTTTTATTTCATCTGTTATTTTTTCCACTTCATATGATTTTTTCTTTAAAATAGGATCTGGATATTTTTTTATTTCTAATAAAGCCATAATTAAAAAAAGGAATTATTAAATAAATTTAAAAATGGCGGGGACTGAGGGAATTGAACCCCCATCCGCGGTTTTGGAGACCGCTATTTTTCCGTTAAACTAAGTCCCCAAGATAAATTTATCTTTTTTATTTTTTTGTTTCTTTGTGAACTGTATGTTTTCTACAAGTATTACAATATTTTTTTAACTCCAATTTTTTTTCTGTTTTTTGATTAAGCTGTCTTGATTTATGAGAGTAATAATTTGTTTTTTTACATTCTTGACATTGAAGTTTTACAAATGGTTTTCTCTTTGTTGCCATATTTTTTATTTTAAAATTTAAATTAATAATTATTACAGATACAGAGCCCACGAGCGGACTTGAACCGCTGACCTTCCCCTTACCATGGGGGTGCTCTACCAACTGAGCTACATGGGCGCTTTAATAAAATTAAAAAGATTTAGAAAAATATATTTTCGTTCGCTCTCTCGCAATTCAGTAGGCTTTAATTCCGCTCCTGTATATAAAACTTTAAATACCAAAAGGTATTAAAGTTTTATGTGGGTAGGGAGGGATTTGCACCCCCGTAGACCAGAGGTCGCGAGTTTTACAGACTCGTGCGTTTGACTGCTCCGCCACCTACCCAATTAAAATATAAAAATCTTTTTATTTTTTATCCTATCAAAAAATAATTATTTTTCAATATCTTAATATATTTACAAGATTAAATAAAAAAAGTAATTTTTATAAAGTTTCTAATAAAAATTTAAATTGATTTTATATTTTTTTTCCGTGTTTTTTTCTCCATTTTTCAATTTCTTTATGATTTCCGGAAATTAAAATTTTTGGCACTTTCCAATAAATTCCTTTTTCGGGAGAAAAAACTTCTGGCCGAGTATACTGAGGATATTCAATAAACCCTTTATCATTTGTTATTCTTTCTTTTAAAAAATTTTCTTTTCCAATAACTTCTGGAATTAATCTTGAAATTGTTTCAATTACCACCATCGCAGGCAATTCTCCTCCCATTAAAACATAATCTCCTATTGATAATTTAATATCAGCAAGATGTTTTAAAACCCTTTCATCTATTCCTTCATATCTTCCGCAAACAAAAATTATTCTCTCTTCTTTTGAAAGATCGTATGCAATTTTTTGTTTAAATTTTTTTCCTCGAGGAGTAAATAAAACTACCTTTGGATTATCTTTTTTAAAAGATTTAATTTCGTTTATTGCTTTAAAAATCGGCTCAATTTTCATAACCATTCCTAATCCTCCTCCATATGGACTATCATCAACTGTTTTTCTTTTATCATCTGTCCAATCTCTTAAATTATAAACATTAATTTTTATTAATTCCTTTTTTTGAGCTTTCGAAATTAAACTTTCTTTAAAATAACATTTAAAAATTTCAGGAAAAATTGTAATTATTTCAAAAGTAATCATAAATTTAAAATAATAAAATAAAATTTATATTTAAGTTATAAAAAAAGAAAACCGTTCTACCAGATATGATAGCACGGTTTTCTTTTTTCTATAAGATATTGTCTTAAAGATTTAAATCACCTAATGATTCGTCGGTTGATGTGTCTCCTTTAGAAGAAACTCTTCCACCTTCTGGCTCTTCGATCTTTAGATTGACTCTGGCATGATTTCTCAAGCCAACAATTCTTACTAAAGTTCTTATAGCCTTTGCAGTAGAACCTGCTCTTCCAATAATTTGACCCATATCTTCGGGATTTACTTTTAAAGAAAGTAAAACTCCCATTTCATCAACCTTACGAGTAACTTTTACGTCTTCTGGGTGATCAACCAAAGACTTTATAAGAAATTCAAGAAATTCTTGATCAGAAACTGCGTTTGCCATAATAATCTTAATAATCTTTCATTTTAAAATTCTTTCAAGTAGCTCGACCTTTCACTTTGTTCTCTCTTGTAAGAGAACTTAATAAAAGCTACTAATTTTATAATATTATTTTAAAAAAATTTGTCAAGAATTTATAATTTAATTTTAATCGCAATATAAAGAAGTTAGAGTTCCATTAAGGACATCTAGTACCTTAAAACATTTTGGAGTAAAACTAGGGTCAGGATAAAGTTTTGATGTAAACTTGCTATCTATACAATACCAAGCATCAGATTTTAATTTTGTTTTTATGCAATAAAAAGAAGGGTCGTTTTGATCAACTAAAGTTGCAAAAACGGAAGAGTCCCCATCCTCCCTACCTAATTGAGCAAGTATATCTTCTTTTATTTTTTTTGCCTCATCTGTCGCTAAAAAATTATAATAGGTGCCATTTTGAGCATAATATATTTCTGCCACATTTCTCAATTGTTCCATATCAGATATTATTCTTGCGTCTTTAGCACTATTTCTTGCTCCGGATAAAGAAACTAAAACAACACCTGCAAGTATTCCAATAATAGCAATTACAACTAATAACTCTATTAAAGTAAATCCTTTTTTATTTGTTGGCATAATTTATTGTTTGCGAAAAATTTCTAAAAAAGTTTTGTAAGGCACTTTTACTTTTCCTTTTTCTTTTAATTCTTTTTTACCTTTTTTTTGTTTTTCTAAAAGCTTTCTTTTTCTACTATAATCTCCTCCATATAAATATCCTGTAACATCTTTTCTTAAAGCTTTGACAGTTTCTCTAGCAATAACTTTTCCATTCACCACCGCTTGAATAGCAACAGAAAATTGTTGAGGAGGTAAAAATTCTTTAATTTTTTTAACTAAATTTTTCCCTTCTGTAAAAGCTTTATCTTCGGGAACAATTTTTGAAAACGCTTCTTCTTTTGAACCAGCGATAAAAATTTCCATTTTTACTAAATTTCTTTTCCGATATTCTAAAAATTTATAATTCATTGAAGCAAAACCTTTACTTGCACTTTTAATTTTATCATAAAGATTATTTATTATTTCAGATAAAGGCGTTTCGTAAATCAAAATTATTCTTTCAAAGGATAAATATTTAGTATCTAAATAATTACAAGTAATATTTTTTAAAATTTCTGAAATTGCTCCAGAATATTCAAGTGGCGTAATTATCTCAAGTAAAACCCAAGGTTCTTCACAAATTTTAATATTTGAAGCATCTGGCCAATCACTAGGAGAGTAAATAAATTTTTCTTTGTCGTTTTTATCAATAATTTTATAAACAACCGAAGGAGTAGAAATAATAAGATCTAAATTAAATTCTCTTGAAAGCCGCTCTGATATAATTTCTGCGTGAAGACTTCCTAAAAAACCACATCTAAATCCTCTGCCTAATGCTTCTTTTGTTTCCTGTTCAAAAGTTAAAGCCGGATCATTAAGCTTTAATTTTGATAACGCATCTTTTAATAATTCAAAATCATTGCTATTTTGAGGATATAAACTTGCAAAAACCATTGGTTTTACTTCTTTATATCCGGGTAAAGGAGAAGCTTCTATGTTATTATCTTCAACAATAGTGTCACCTATTTTAATTAAACCCGGCTCTTTTATTCCTGTTGCAATATAACCTATCTCTCCTGAAATAATTTTATTTTGAGGAGAAAAATCAGGATTAAAATAACCAACTTCTTTTGCCTCTGCTTTTATTCTTCCTGCTAAAAATTTTATTTTTGTTCCCTTCTTTAATTCTCCATCAACAATTCTTACATAAGCAATAACTCCTTTATAAGAATCATATTTTGAATCAAAAATTAAAGCTCGAAAAGGTTTTGAAATATTTTCTATTGGCGGAGGAGGCACTTTTTCTATTATTCTTTCTAAAATTTTTTCAACATTTATTCCGCTTTTTGCTGAAACCTCTAAAATTTCATTTTCATTAATATTTAAAAGATCTGAAACTTCTTTTTTTGTTTCTTTAACTCTTGCTTGATCAAGATCAATTTTATTTATTACTGGAATAATTATTAAATTTTGCTCTTTTGCTAAATCAAGATTTGCTAAAGTTTGAGCTTGAACTCCTTTTGTTGCATCAACTAAAAGAATTGTCCCTTCAACTGCTGCTAGTGAACGAGAAACTTCATAAGAAAAATCAACATGGCCTGGAGTATCAATTAAATTTAAAATATAATCTTTTCCTTTATAATTATAAGCCATTCTTACTGGTTTCATTTTTATAGTAATTCCTCTTTCTCTTTCTAAATCCATTAAATCTAAAAACTGAGGCTTCATTTTTTGAGAAGGAATTGTCTTGGTAATTTCTAAAAATCTATCAGCTAATGTTGATTTTCCATGATCAATATGGGCAATAATACTAAAATTTCTAATATTTTCCATTAATTTTTAAAAACGCTTTTAAAAATAAATCTTTAAATATCTTAATCTCTTCTGATTTTAAAACAAAAGAAATTAAAATGTAAACTAAAATTCCAATTATAGATGCAAAAAATGCTTGAGAAAAAACTCCGATAAAAGTTTTCATATCAACTATTTTTGAAAAAAATCTTAAAGAAAAATAAACAATAAAAGACATAATAATAGAAGAAATTAATGTATTTTTAAATGATTTTAAAATTTCTTTTATTTTAAAATCGCCAATTTTTTTATACAAAAATATTAACTGAACAATTATTTGAAATATTCCAGATAAAGACCAAGCTAAAGACAAGCCAATAACAGATATATTAGAGATGCCTTCAAGTTTTAAAAAATTTATCATAAATTCTTTAAAAGGGTTATCAAAACTTAAAAGCCAAACAAAAAGAAAAGAAAGAATAATATTTAATAAAACAGTAAAAAGAGTAATAAGAGAGGGAATTTTAGTGTTTTGAATAGCATAAAAAACCTTTGAGATAAAAAGTGAAAGGCCATAGGCAAAAATACTAAAGCTAAAAATCCCTAAACAAGCAGCAGTAAGTCTTGTATCAACCCAACTAAATTTTCCTGCCCCTAAAATAACTCTTACAATTTGCGCTCTTAAAAGAAAAATTAAAAAACTTAAAGGAATTATTAAAAAAATAATTTCTCTAAAAATTAAAGAAAATTGTTCAATAAACTCTTTTTTATTTTTTTGAGAAAAATGTATTGTTAAAACTGGAAAGATTGCTGACGAAAAAGAAGCAGCAATAAGGCTTATGGGAAGACTTTGAATATTATTAGATAAAGTAAAAATAGCAATACTTCCGGCAAATAAAGTAGAACTTATGCTTGTAATGATTAATAAATTAATTTGAGAAGCTAAAAGACCAAAAGTTCTTGGAATGGATAGTTTTATAGTTTTAATAAATCCTGGATGGAAAAAATTAAATGTCTTTTCTGATTTAAAACCAACTTCAAAAAGAATAGGAATTTGAATTAAAAGATGAAAAATCGCGCCTAAAATAACACCAAAAGCCAACCCTTTAACACCAAAAGCCGGAACTAAAAAAATAATACCAAAAATAATTCCTAAATTATACATTATCGGCGATAATGAGGTAACTAAATATCTTTTGAAAACAAATAAAATTCCAGAAATTAAATTACTTATTCCTAAAATGATCGGACTTAAAAACATAATCCTTGTTAGGCAAATAGTTAATTCTTTTTTTTCTTGTGAAAATCCCGGCACAATAAAAGATAAAATTTGAGGAGTAAAAATAATTAAAATAAAACAAATCACTATTAAACACACCAAACAAACATTTAATAGATTTGAAAAAAATTCCCATGCTTCTTTTTTAGAACGAACCAGATATTCGCTAAAAATAGGAATGATTGTCGCTGAAATAGAACCTATTATAAAAATCATTGCCACAAAATCAGGTATCCTAAAAGCAGCATAATAAATATCTAATTCATCTCCAGCGCCAAATTTACTTGCCAACAATCTATCTCTTAAAAACCCTAATAAAGCGCTTATCAAATAATTAAATCCCAAAATAAAAGAAGCAAGGGTAATATTATGTGTTTTAGTGTCTAAAAATTTTTTAATCATAAACTTCTCTTAAAACCATTTTAAAATTTTGATTAATATTTAAATAGTAATATTTTTCTTTAAATTTTAAAAGAGGAAAAATTTATTAGAGATTATAAAATATTAAATTTTTAATTTGACACAAAAAAAGTAAATGGTATAATTAAACATGCGGCAAGCCATGCGACCGCTCTTTTATAAGAGAGGAAAGTCCGAACACCCATTGTCGCAAATGCGACTCTAAAAAAATAACGGGTAATACCCGTCCGGAGCAATCCGAGAGGTGCGAACAGTGACGTCTTTAATTGAAAAATTAAAGATATCCTTTTTAGGATAATTCCTATAGCAATATAGGAGTGAAACGGCTAAATCCTTATTGGGTGCAAGAACAAACTAAAAGATCAAGATTCATCTTAATCTTTTAGTAAAAGTGGTTCGCTTTAATTCTATAAGTAATTATAGAATAAGATAAATGGTCGCAATTCGTTAATCAAATTAACGAATACAGAATTCGGCTTACAGGCTTGCTGTAAAATTAAAAACCCATTTTTAAATGGGTTTTTAATTTTACAAAAGCTTTAAAGTATTTTTCTCTTGATCTAGTGCTTCATTAACTAATCTGTCTGCTTCTTTATTTTTTTCTCTTTTAATTAGCTTAAATTTAACTGACTTAAAATCAAGTTTTAAATTCCAAACTTCTAAAAATAAAGGTTGTATTTTTTCATCTAATATTTTATATTCTCCATTTAATTGCTTTACTAATAATTCGGAATCAGAAAAAATTGTAACTTCTGTATTTTTTGCTAATTCTTTTGAAAATAATGCTTTAAACTTTTTTAAAGCAAAAATAACTGCTTTATATTCTGCTTCATTGTTTGTAAAATTATCTCCTAAATAATCTGAATATTTTTTAATAATTTGATTTTTTTCATTTACAAAAACAACGCCTATTGCCGCTTTTCCGGGATTTCCTCGAGAGCCGCCATCAGTATAAATAGAAATTTTTCTCATTTTTTATCAAAATATTTTAATAAATGTTTTTTAAAATCTTCTATGTTTTTATTTTTTATTCTAAAACCAGACGCTTGCGGATGGCCACCATAGGTTAATAATTTTTTTGAAAATTCTTTCATTGCCTCAACAGAATTAAAACCTTTAGGAGTTCTTACTCCCCCCTGACTCTCTGATTTCCCCTTTTTAAATAAAAAAACAGGTTTTTTGTATTTTGCGCATAAATAAGAAGCAGATATTCCTAAAAGCGATAAATCCCAGTCATTACTTCCTTCAAAAATAATGGGTTCATTTTTATTTAAAATTTTCTTTTCAACATCGTTAATTATTTCTTCAATTTTCTCTTTTCTCTCTTCTCCCTTATTATATAATTTTTTTGCTAAAATTTTTGCTTCTTCTTTTGAAAGGCAAGTTAAAATTCGGTATGCTGCCGGCAAACCATTTTCAACATCTCTTACATTTAATAAAGAATTAATTTTATAAATTTTCTGAAATAAATTTAAACCTCTTAATTCTTCTAGCTCAAATAGCGCTTGAATTCCTGGTCTCCAACTTTTTTCTAAATATTTTATTCCTTCATTAATTATTTTTTTATTTTCATCTTCTTGAGGCATCATATCAGCGATCGTTGCCATTGCTGATAATTCTAAAAAATTTTGCCTTATACTTTCAGGCATTTTTTTTCTAAAAACTTTAAAAATTTCCTCAGAAAGTTTTAATGATAAACCAGCAGCGGCATAATATTTAAAAGATCTGTCTCCTTTTTGTTTTGGATCAACTATAATATCAGCAACTGGTATTTCATCAAGAATTTCATGATGGTCAACTATTATCACCTCAAATCCCATTTTTTTTGCTTGTTTTATCTCTTTAAAATTCCCAATTCCGCAATCAAAAGCGACAAATAAAGCAGGCGCGTATTTTTTAAAAAAATTTAATCCGTTTTTATTAATTCCATATCCTTCTTTTTCTCTATCAGGGAAATAAATTGCCTTCACATCAGCGCCAAAATTTTTTAAAGTTTCTTTAAAAATAATAACCGATGATACCCCATCTAAATCAGCATCACCATAAACAACAATATTTTCCTTATTTTCTATTGCTTTTTTTATTCTTTCTGCAGCTTTTCTTAAATTTTTAATTTCTTTTGTTTTACTCATTTTTTAAAATTTCTATGCCAGGCATTTTTTCACCGGACAAAAAATTAAGCATTGCCCCTCCTCCTGTAGAAACATGGTCAAAATTATCAAGTAAACCAAATTTAGAAAGAGCAAAAACTGTATCGCCACCCCCAGCAATTTTAAAAGCTTTATGATTTTTTGTTATTTTCTCTGTAATTTCTCTTGTCCCTTTTTCAAATAAAGGATTTTCAAAATAACCTAAAGGTCCTGAAAAAACAATCATTTTCGCCTCTTCAATAATTCTAGAAAAAATTTCAACCGTATGAGGCCCAATATCTAAAATTATTTCTTCTTTTCTGACTTTTCCAAGCGCTGTTTCTCTTACATAACCCTCCCCTTCTGCATTTAAAGAAACTAAAGCATCTATTGGTAAATGAAGTTTGGGAGAAGTTAAATTTAAATTTTCAATCTCTTTTATTATTTTTTCAGCTGATGTAGGGATTCCTAAACAAATTCCTTTTATTATTAAAAGTTCATTGGCAATTTTTCCTCCTATAAGTAAATGATCTGCTTTTTCTAAAAAATTTTTGATTAATTTAAGTTTGTTCTCAATTTTTACCCCACCAATAATAACAACTAATGGCCTCCAAGGATTTTCTAAGACCTTTGATAAAGCTTTTATCTCTTTTTCCAATAATAATCCAGCAGCAGAAGGAAGATATTTTGGAACACCAACAACAGAAGCATGTTCTCTATGACAAGTTGCAAAAGCATCATTTATATAAATTTCCCCTAATTCTGATAATTGCTTTGCAAAATTATCATCATTTTCTTCTTCTTCTTTGTAAAATCTTAAATTTTCTAAAAGTAAAATTTCTTTTGGTTTTAAATTAAAAGCTGCTTTTTTTACCTCTTTTCCAATACAATCAGAAGTTTTTTTAATAGAAATATTTAAAAGTTTTTCTAATGAATTTTTTACACAATCTAATCTTAAGTTTTCAATAACTTTTCCATGAGGCTTATCTAAATGACTCATTAAAATTATTTTTGCATTATTTTCTATTAGATACTTAATTGTTGGAATAGTTTGTCTTATTTTAAAATCATCTTCAACTTCTCCTTTTTCGGTTAAAGGCACATTAAAATCGCAACGAACTAAAACTCTCTTATTTTTAACATCAAAATCTTTAATTGTTTTTATCATAATATTATTTATTATTTTTTAAATTTTTAAATTTTGATATTGATTCTTTTATTGTTTTTTTTAAATCTTCTACATCTACTTCAGGCTTTTTCTTCTCTTTTTCTTCTTTATTCTCATTTACTTTTTTCTCTTTAAAATTTACTGATTTTTCTTTTATTGCTTCTTCTAAAGATAAAAACTCTTTTTTTTCTATTTCTTCTTTTTCGCTTAATTCTTTTTTAAAATCATCTTTTTGATTTTGCCTGTCTTTAATTTTTTTTAAACAAGATTTACAATAAACAGGTTTATTTTCTTCTGGCTTAAATATTAATTTAATATTTTTCCCGCACGAAGAACATTTTGCATTATATAAAGTTTCTTTTTTTGGAATATTTACCGGCATATTTGGAATAAATCCTATCCATTTTTGAATACTTTCTTCAACTTTTTCCCGTGGCGTTCCATATCTTTCTCTTGAAACTTTAATAATTTTCTCTTTATTAGATTCTAATGGTTTTTCAAAAGGAGGTAAAGTTACGGCAGAAAAAGGTTTAGCAGCAATCCCATTAATCATTAATTTTAAATAAATATGATATTTTGGCAAGTTTACTAAATCTTGAGCAGTAAAAACAGGTAAAAATTCTTTTTCTAAAAATTCTGCATCTTCAGCACCAACCCTAAAAGAAATAATTGTTCCAACATTGCCAAAAACCGCATCTTTTACTTTTGTGCTTTTTCCAGTTGCCGTCATTTCTTCTAGTTGAGAAATATATTGGTGAGCTAAAATTAAACATAAACGATATTTTCTTGCTTCTGACAAAATTTCAGCAAAAGATTCTGTAACAAAATTTTGGAATTCATCAACATATAAATAAAAATCTTTTCTTTTTTCTTCTGGAATATCAACCCTCGACATTGCTGCTAATTGTAATTTTGTAATTAAAAGAGCGCCTAAAAGCATTGAATTATCTTCCCCAACCTTACCTTTTGATAAATTTAAAATTAAAATTTTGCCCTCATCCATTATTTTTCTCATATCAATACTCGATTTTACCTGTCCAACAATATTTCTAATTAAAGGATTAGAAACAAATTGCCCTATTTTGTTTTGAATTGCTGCTGTCGCTTCTACTTCATAAGTTTGACTATATCGGGAAAATTCATTAACCCAGAAAGATTTTACAATTGGATCTGTAACATTTTCAATTACTTTTTTTCTAAATTCAACATCAGATAACATTCTGTTTATACCTAAAAGGGTTGCTCCTGGATATTCTAAAAGAGATAAAATAGTATTGTTTAAAATATATTCCATTCTTGCTGACCAAACATCAGGCCAAATTTTTTTAAAAACACCCATTAAACCTGAAGCGACTAAATGTCGATGCTCAATATCAACTTTTTCCATAACATTAAAAGCAATTGGATAATCAATATCTGCAGGATTAAAATAAATTACATCGTTTATACGATTTGAAGGAACATAATCCAATAATTCTTCAGCTGCTTCTCCGTGCGGATCAACAAACCCCATGCCTTTTCCGGCTATAATATCTTGAATAGCCATATTTTTAATCATTTCTGTTTTTCCCATTCCAGTTTTCCCAATAATATACATATGACGTCTTCTATCGTCTGTTTTAATGCCAAACTTTTTTCTAATATTTCTAAATGTTGTTTCTCCAAAATAATTTATTTCGCTATCAACTTTCATAATATAATTTTTAAATTATTCTTAAATTATTCTTTTAATAATTGAATTGGAGGTTCTCCTTTTACCTCAATACGAGGAAGAGTATAATAAGGCGCAGCTGCTTTTGATGGAAAATGAAAAATAGTTGCTAACTCCTCTACATTTAAAACAAATGAGCCAGTACTGTAATCTGCTCCCTTAGGAGATGGGTAAGAAGGATCAACTCTTCTTATATAATTCTTAAATAATTTTCTTTTTTTGACATACAATCTTCTATCTCTTAAAAGATTTAAAGGCAAAAACCAGCTTTTTTTAATTTTAGTTAAAGTTTTCCCTAATGGCACAAGAAAATTTAAATTTTCTGTTCCCAAAGCAGCAAAAAAAGCAAAAGGTAATTTAGCTTTCGCTTTATTAAAATACTCTCTTTTTCCTAAATAAATAAATCTTATATTACACTTAAAAGCTGGTTTTGCTATTTTTTCTTCTATTCTTTTAATAACTTCTTTTTCTCCAGGAGTTAACATCATTTCAGGCATAGGGGTTTCTTTTTTTTCTTCTTGAGGAGGAGAAGGAGGAGTGCCTGAGATTACAACATTTAAAGCATCTAAAATAATAGGTTTTTGAGGAGGTTTTTTTGACACTCTTTTTACCAACTCATCTCTTATCTTTTTCCCCTCAGTAATCCAAGGAAGCTCAGCGTCAGTAATAGGCTTTGCTCCAATTTGAACCCATAATTGTTCTCCAGGTCCGATTTTGCTTAAAGACTCTAATAATAAAGACAAAGGATCAACAACTCTTTCTTCTTCAACTTCTAATGCTGTTTCTTTTTCAAAATATGGATAAGTTTTAATTGGATAGCAATTTGGCTTTAAAAATCTATAATCCGTCCCCCATAAATCCCATTCTTTATTTGGAATATCTTGAGGAACATTTTTAGTATAATCTTTTGCAACTGATAATTCTACCATTGGATATTCTCCATAAATGATTGCTTCAACTACATCTTTTAATCTTTCTGGAAATCTTATAAAAAAATGAATTGCTCCTTCAATGGAAACAATTTCAAATGAATAAGAGCGTTGAAATTCTCCGTCAATCCATTTTTCCCACCAGTCAGGAAGCTGATAAAGAACTTGCCGCAAACCATCCATTACTGTTTCCATTGCTCTTATTGGTTTTGATATTTCTTCAGGAAACTTAACCTCTAAAAGAATACATTTGTCTTTCGCAGCAAAAACATCATTTTTCCAAGAAAGCCATAAAAAAGAAAAATACTTCCATAAAAAAAATGGTAAAGGAAGCCAATACCAATTTTTTATTATTTTCCAAACTACTGAAAGAAATGGTTTTAAAAAAATAAATATTTGAGTTAATATTTCTATATCACGCGAAGAAAGATAAAAAAACTGAGAAATCATCTATGATTCTTCTATTAAGTTTATATTAAATTTTCCGTCTTGTGTTTTTTGAAATCTTTTATCTCTTAATCCTAAAATAACGGTATTTGGTTTTACTACTCTTTGTTTCAAAACTCTTTCAACAATTTCTTCTTTTGATAATGGTCTATTTTCTTCTTTTAAAACTTTATAAATAATATCTTTTACAAAACCAGTTTCATATCCCCAATCTTTTAAAGCATAAAGCCCTCTGCCGACAAGAACAAAATTAGGATCTTTAATTAATTCATTATGAAGAGTTGAAATATTAACTTTTGCAAAAGATTCAACTGGCATTTGTTTTATTTTTTCGTAAATTTCCTTAAAATGAAGAGGCCTTCCTTCTTTTTTTAAAATTAAATATGCTTTTTCTTTTGTTCCTTTTGGATTAATCTCTGGCCATTCTTTTAATCCCCAAAGACCGTCTAATCCCTTTGCAATTTTTCTTGAAATTTCAAAGCAAGAAATAATAGTATTTTCTCCAACTTTTTTGTTAAAAATTTTTTCAATATTTAATTTATACTTTTTAAAAAAATCAGAAGACGTATATGGCTTTTTCTCTTTCTGAAAGGCATCTATTGAAAATTTAACAAAATCTCGGGAAGAATTTACTAAATCTTTATCTTTTGTAATAAAAGCATAAAAATCATTATCTGCCTGTTCTCTTATAAAATCTTTTTTTAAAGATAATAAAAACAAAATATAATTATAATCTTTTTCTTTTCCTAAAGATTTAATAAAAAGATCCTCTTTTTTTATATCTCCAAAAGATTTTAAAGTATTATCAAAATATTTAAAAACATCATCGTATTTTAAAATATCTTTTTGAAGCTTTGAAATATTCTCATTTATAATTTGTCTTACCCGTTCCCTTGTAATATTATAATCTTTGCCAATTGCTTCAAGAGTTTTTCTTTCCGAAAATTCAAAAAGACCGAAACGTTTTTTAATTATATCTTTATTTTTTTCAGAAAGTTTTTCTAATAAATTAGCGCAAATTTTTTGATAATTAAAGTTCATAAAAAAATTTTTAATAATTAGATTATTTTTACTTAAATTAACAATTTTTTAAAAATTTGTCAAATTAAGATTTTTTTCTTTCTTTAAGGCGAAGCCATTCTAATAATAATGGCGCAGCAATAAAAAATGAAGAAAAAGAACCAACAATTAAACCAATAACTAATGTTAAAGAAAAATATTTAAGAGTTGTTCCACCAAAAAAGAAAATAGATAAAACAGCAACTAAAGTAGTAAAAGAAGTCCCGAATTGTCTTAAAAGTGTTTCATTTAAACTTTTATCAATTATTTCATCAAAGCTTCCTCCAAAAGAAATATTTTCCCTCATTCTATCAAAAACTACTACAGTATTATTAATAGAATAACCAACTAAAGTAATTAAAGCAGTAATAATAGGAATAGAAATTTCAACACCATAAATTTTTCCTAAAATAGAAAAAACAGCTAAAACAATTAAAGTATCATGAAAAAGACAAAAAACTGATGATAAACTATATTGCCATGATTTTATTGGTTTTTTCATCTTTCTAAATGCTAATGAAATATATATCATCATTGCAATTAAAGATAAAACAACAACAATAAAAGTTTTTTCTGTTAATTCTTTACCAATAACAGGACCTATAAATTCAAATCTTTTCTCCTCTATTATTCCATCATCTTTTCCTAAAACTGAAAGAATTTCATTATGAACATCATCTGAAATTTCTTTTGTTTTTATAATCACTCCTTTTTCTTCTGTTGGTTGAATAGAAATTGAACCTAAATTAAATTTTTTTAATTTTTCTTCTATTTCCTGATTAGAAGGCCTTTTGTCTTTGTATTCAATTTCTAAAATAGTTCCTCCTGTAAAATCAATACCTGGTTTTAAACCCCAAAAAATAATAAAATAAAAGGAAAGTAAAAGTGTAATTCCCGCGATAATAAGATAAATTTTGTTATATTTTGTAAACCTTATCATATTTATTTTTTATCTTTTTAAAATTTTAAAATTTAATTACCAAATCCATTTTATTTTTTCAAATTTTGTTCCGACAAAAATTCTTAAAAAATTCTTTGTAATAAAAATATTCGTAAACAAAGAAAAAATAATACCTATTATTAAAGTTAAAGCAAATCCTTTTATAAAACTCGTGCCTAAAAAGAATAAAATTAAAGCAACTATTAAAGTTGTTAAATTTCCATCTCTTATAGCAGGCCAACTTCTTCTAAATGCCTCTTCTAAAGCAACTCTAAAATCTTTACCCTTTTTTAATTCTTCTTTTAATCGGCAAAAAATCAAAACATTTGCATCAACAGCCATTCCCATTGATAAAATAAAACCTCCAATACCTGCTAATGTTAAAGTTACTGGAATAATTTTAAAAACAGATAAAACTAAAGAAACATAAATCCCTAAACTTAAAGAAGATAAAAAACCAGGTAAACGGAAAAGAATTATCATAAATAAAATTATAGCAATAAATCCGTAAATCCCCGCATTTAAACTTTGTTTTAAAGATAAAACTCCTAATGTCGGACCAATTGTTTGTTGTGAAACTAATTTAATTGGAACAGGTAAAGCTCCAGCATTTAAATTTCTAACTAATTCTTGAGCTTCCTTTACTGTAAACTCCCCTGTAATTTGAGCATCTCCCCCAGAAATTTTTTCCTGAACAACAGGAGCAGAAATAAGATTTCCATCAATATAAATTGCTAATTTTTTACCAACGTTTCTTTCTGTAAGTTCTTCAAAAACACTTGCTCCTTCGCTTGTAAAATGAAGTGAAATTATTGGTTTCTGGGTATTCTGATCAAAAACTAATTCTGCTTTTTTAAGATATTTACCTGTTAAATTTGTTGATTTAAAATATGGGTCTGTATAAAGAATTTGAATATCTTCAATGTTTTCAGTTCCGTTATTATTTTTTAATTTTTCCTGAATTTCTTTTTGTTTATTAATTATTTCTTCTGTTTCATTTTTATCTCTTTCTTCTTTAAATTCCAAAAAAGGTGTTTGTCCTATCATTTTAATTGCCTCTGAAATATCTTTTACTCCTGGTAATTCAACTAATAACTTGTAAGCATTATTAGAAGATTGCTGAACTTGAACAACTGGTTCTTGAACCCCAAAAAGATTCACTCTTCTTTCTATAATATCTTTTAATCCATCCATTGTTGTTAATCTATCTTTTTCTTCTATATTTGTAAGATCAGCTTCATAAATAAGCTGCGTTCCTCCTTGTAAATCTAATCCTAACTTAAAAGGAATCTCTGGCATTTTTAATTTTTCTATTGGCTGATATTTATTAAAATATTGAGGAAAATTAAAATAAACGCTTAAAAAAGTTAAAATTAAAATAAAAAACAAAATTAAATATGTTTTTTTCTTACTCATTTTCTAAAAATTATTTTTATTAATGTTAATTATTATAGCATAATATTCAAAAAAAGAAAAGTATTTAAATTTTTTCTAAAATCTTTAACTCTAATTTATCGTTTTCTGTATCATAAATTGCAAAAGTTGGTTTATAAAAAACCCCACAAACATTACCCGGATTTACTAATCTACAATTTTGTATTTTTTCTTCCCATGGTTTATGAGTATGGCCATAAAAAACTAAATCATATTTTTGAGTCTCGGCTAATTTTTCGGCAACATCTTTAAAATGAGTAAAAGCAATTTTTTTCTTATCTATATCTATTTCATAAATATCTTCTTTTACTAAAATAAAAGGAGGTTTTTGATATTTTTCTATATCAAATTTAAAATCACTATCCATATTTCCTAGAACCCCAAAAAATTTCCCTTTAAAATTAGATAAAGATTCTTTTAAAAAATCATAAGAACCAATATCTCCGCAATGTAAAATTATTTTTATATTTTCTTTATTTAAAAAATAAATAACTCTTTTAAAATTATTAAAATTTCCATGGGTATCAGAAACAATAGCAATTTTCATAATATTAATTAATTTTATGTTTTTTCTATTATAAAATAAAAAGTCTCGCATTAAAATATTAATGCGAGACAAAATGTAAGAATGATATAAAATTTTATTTTTTATTATAAATCAACAAAACTGCTATCTGTCCTCCTATATTTATTTCTGCCTTGTAAGGAGGTAAAATTATTATCTTAAAATCTCCCCAACCTATTTTCTCCTGATAAAGAAACTTATTAATTTGTCCTTCTAAATCGTTTCCGTTTATTGCAGTAAAAAATTTTACCATAAATACACTCCTATTTTTGTTGTTTAATGTTCTACATCAAGAAAAACCATTTTTCTTGATGCTTTATTCATATCATATATTTTAAATTTTGTCAAGAAAACAATCTTACTTTCCACAACACTTTTTATACTTCTTTCCTGAACCGCAAGGACAAGGATCATTTCTGCCTACTTTTTTTTCTTTAGAGTTAAAATCAGTATTTTGAGAAGAATTTTTAATTAAATTTATTTTCTCATTTTGAGGTTTTAATTGTGCCTGAAAAATAAATTTTGCAATATTAAAATCAATTGTTTCTAATAATTTTTTAAACATTTGATGCGCTTCTCTTTTATATTCAACTAACGGATCTTTTTGTCCATACGCTCTCAATTTTACCGCGTCTCTTAAATATTCCATATCTTCTAAATGTTCTATCCATAAAGTATCAAGTGTTTTTAAACAAACAAATCTTTCAACTTCTCTCATATTTTCTTCTCCTATTTCTTTTTCTTTATTAATATAATCTTCTTCGCTATATCCAGCTTTTTTTACTATTTCTATAACATAATTTTTTAAAGTTGAGTTTTTATAATTTAAAAGAATTTCTTTTCTTTTTTTATAAAAAACCTCTCTGTGTTTATTCATTACATCATCATATTCTAAAAGATGTTTTCTTAAATCAAAATTTAACCCTTCAACTTTTTCTTGTGCAGATTCAATTGCTTTTGAAATAATATTTGCTTCAATTGGCTGATCTTCATCAATTTTTACCCTATCCATTAAAGATTTTATTCTATCTCCACCAAAAATTCTTAATAAATCATCTTCTAAAGAAAGAAAAAATTGGGAAGCACCCGGATCTCCTTGTCTTCCAGCTCTTCCCCGCAACTGATTATCAATTCTTCTTGATTCATGCCTCTCTGTTCCAATAACAAAAAGTCCGCCTAATTTTCTAACATCATTTGCCTCTTTTTCGTCTGGTGGATTTCCCCCTAAAATTATATCAACTCCTCTTCCAGCCATATTAGTAGCAATAGTTACAGCATTTAATTTTCCTGCCTGAGCAATAATCTCTGCTTCTCTTTCATGATTTTTAGCATTTAATACTTGATGAGAAATACCTTCTATAGAAAGTAATTTTGATAAATATTCATTTTTTTCAATTGAAACTGTTCCAACTAAAATTGGTTGTCCTTTCTGGTTTCTTTCTTTAATTTCTTTTACCACTGCTCTAAATTTCCCGTCTATTGTTTTATACACTCTATCAGGTAAATCAACTCTTATCATTTTCTTGTTTGTCGGGATAATCACAACTTCCAAATTATAAACCTTATCAAATTCTTCGGCAGAAGTAGCAGCAGTTCCTGTCATTCCAGATAATTTTTTATACATTCTAAAATAATTTTGAAAAGTAATTGTGGCAAAAGTTTTTGATTCTGGCTGAATTTTTATTCCCTCTTTTGCTTCTATTGCCTGGTGTAATCCTTCGGACCATCTTCTTTTTGGCATTAATCTTCCGGTAAATTCATCAACAATAATTACCTCCCCGTCTTTAACAACATAATCTTTATCTCTTTTAAACAAGGTTTTGGCTTTTAAAGCCGCTTCTAACTGAAAAGCAGTGCTAATATCATTTTCCGCCCAAGGATCAAACCCTAATGATTTTACAATTTTATTTTGCCCTTCCTCAGTAAAAGAAACACTTTTAAATTTTTCATCGATTAAATAATCTTCTTGTTCTTTTAAATTTTTAACTATTTGAGCAAATTGATAATATTTATCAGTTGATTCATCGGTCTGTCCGGAAATTATAAGAGGTGTCCTTGCTTCATCAATTAAAATAGAATCAACCTCATCAACAATCGCATAATTAAAACCTCTTTGAACTTCATCTTCAATATCATAAACTAAATTATCTCTTAAATAATCAAAGCCAAATTCATTATTGGTGCCATAAGTAATATCTGCTGCATATGCTTCTTTTCTTGAAACATTGCGAAGATAACTTTCAACAACTTTAAATCCTCCAACTAAATCTCTTTCTTTATCTTTTTCTTGGTTTTTATAATTTTTGTCGTAAATATAAGCGCTATCATGAACAATACATGCCACTGACAATCCTAAAAAATCATAAATTTGCCCCATCCAAACTGTATCTCTTTTTGCTAAATAATCATTTACAGTTACTAAATGACATCCTTTTCCCTCTAAGGCATTTAAAAATAAAGGCAGTGTTGCAGTTAAAGTTTTTCCTTCCCCTGTTTTCATTTCAGCAATTTTTCCTTGGTGAAGCACGATCCCTCCAATTAACTGAACATCAAAATGCCTTTGATTTAATGTTCTTTTTGAAGCTTCTCTTACTAAAGCAAAAGATTCGGGTAAAATATCATCTAAAGTTTTCCCGTTTTTAAGTTCTTGTTTTAAAAATAAAGTTTTTTCTTTTAATTGAGAATCAGAAAGTTTTTCAAATTCGTTTTCGTAAGAATTTATTTTTTCAATAATTGGTTGAATTTCTTTTAAATATTTTTCATTTAAATTCCCAAAAAATTTACTAAATTTCATTTAAGTTTTAAAATAAAAATTATTTCAGTAATTTTCTGTTAACAATTAATATTTGTTTTAATAAAATTTTCTTTAATATGTTTTGAAGGGGTTCCAATAATTAATGGTTTACTTTTTTCATTAGATTCTGTTCTAAGTAAATCAGCAGAAAACCAAGGTTTTTTAGGCAAACCAACTCCTTCAGGCAAACCAGTTATCCATTCAAATTCCTCTCCATAGGTTTCATAAAATTCAAATTTAGGAAAAATTGCACTAATAAAAATATTCATTTTTAAAATATTTTTTTCTAATTTTAAATAATCTGTTCTTTTAAAATCATTTTGAGAAACTCCTAAATATCCTACTCCTCCTTCCTTTTTTAAAGATTCCACTCCTCGAGAAAAAAATAAAGTGTTTCCCTCTAGTGTATCTGGTGGTTCAGTTATAAATACATCATATTTCCCAATAAATTTATTAGGAAGCGGTTTCAATAAATTGCAGAAAAAAGCAGATTTTTTATAACCAAATTCTTCTAAAATTTTATTTTCATATTTAATTACTCTTTCGTCAATATCTAAAATAGTAATATCTTTAGGCAACCTAGTTAAAGATAAAGCAACTCCTACCATATCATCATCACCCAAACAAATAATTCTTTTTCCTTTTAAATCATTATACATTTTCATTACTTCAATTTTTTTAATCACTCCCTCTGGAAGAATTTGTAATTGATCAAATTCAGTTTTAGGAAAAACTTCTTTTCTTATTTTTTTAAATTTTTTTAAAAGATTATTATCTATTTTTATAGGAAAATCCACAATAGGAAGATCTTGAGGAACAATATCTAATTTTTTACATAAATTTTTTCCTTTATCTGTTAAAGATAATTTAGAATTTTCTATTTTAATTAAACCTTTTTTTTCTAATTCTTTTACATCTTTTGTAAAATCAGCTAAATGGCCTATCCATTTAGCTGTTTCCCAGAAGTCTAAATCTTTTTTTAAAATATAGCTTAAAATTTTTTTATTCATAATTTTATTTTTAATTTCATAATTTCCCTCTTTTTATTTCTTTTATTTTTACTTTTTGAGGTTGAAAGCTTTCTATTAAATAATCTAACGCTTTATATGGAAAAGATTTTTTACCGCAAGTAAAAATATCAATCGCTAAATAATCAAACTCAGGCCAAGAATGAACAGCAATATGACTTTCTGCTAATAAAATAACTCCTGTTATTCCTTTATTGGGAAATTTATGAATAGAAACCTTTAAGGGGGTATTTTGAGCAATTATTGCTGACTCAATTAAAATTTTCTCAATTTCTTTTGAGTTTTTAATAATTTTCCCGCCCCAAAAATCTGCGATTAAATGAATCCCGATATATTCCTCTTTTTGATTTTTTGCGATCCATTTATTAACAGATCTCTTTGTTTTTTTCTTCATAATTTCTTTATTAATCGCTTAAACATTTAATTTTCTTAAATTAAGAAAAACAAAGAGTAAAAAAAGCGATTAATAGTTTATTTGTTAAATTTTTAAGGAATAAAAAAGCAACAGCAACCACTGATGTCCATAATCCATTTTTATTTCCCTCAGCAGTTTGAGTTATATTTGTTGTAGACACAATTTTATTAGACATTTTAAAAACTTTTTCTTTTTCATCCCAAGCGCTATCAACATCAAAATCAATTCCTAATGTGCTTGCCAGCATTGAAGCAGCTAAATCTTCTGTATAATCGCTCACCTTATCTTCTTTTTCTCCAAAAGAATGATGTTCTGATAAATATCCGTATTGACCTCTATCAGCAGGAATAGCGCAACCAACAGAAGCAGCAATTAATCTATTTGGCTCATTTGTAGCATTTCTTGCCATAACACAAAAAACAACTTCACCCGGATTTAATTCTTTTAATCCGTTTTCTCTTGTTACTCTTTTACAATTAGGAGGCAAAATACTTGAAACAGAAACCAAATTAAATTTTTCAATACCAGCATTTCTTAAAGCAGCTTCAAAAGAAGCCAATTTTTCTTTTGCTGTTCCCACTCCTTTTGTTAAAAAAAATTTTGATGGCACCATAATTTTTAAAAACTAAATTTCTGCTTCTTTAATTTTTTCTTTTATTTTTCTGTCTTTTTCAATTTTACTTTTATATTTTTCTTTATATTTTTTAATTTGTCTTTCTAACTCTTCCCTAGTTTCTATAATTGCTAATTTTATATCTTTTGCTGTTGAGGTTGAATAAAGAATACCACCTGGAAATTCTAATTGACCTTCGGCAAAAAAAACTTCGCCTTTTTTATGATGTTTAGTTGTTTTTCCAATTTCTAAAAATAATTTAATTTCAGGTTTTTCTTGAAAATAATTTTTATTCTTATTGTATAAAAATTTCAAAAACTTTTCAAGAGGACTAATTTTCTTTTCAATAAATTTTCTTAATTCGGTTGTTAATTCTATATCTTTGGTTTTAATTGCAATTTCCATAATATTTTTTTTAAAATAATAATTAAAAAAACCCACCGCTTTTAATTAAAAATGAAAAACGGTGGGAGAAAATAAAAGATTACTTTTTTTTTGATTTTTTAGCTGGCTTTTTAGCTGTTTTTTTAACTGTTTTTTTAACTGCTTTTTTAGCTGTTTTTTTAGCCATTTTTTTCAACTAAAAATAAATTTTTATTTTGTTGTAATAGCCGACCACTATTACAAAATTTATTTTATTTTAACTTCTTATTACTTTATTTTTTCACTTTCAAAAAGTATGTCAAGTGTTAATAACTATTATTTCCCCTTCAAGTGCTATATTAAATTTATTTTTCACTTCTTTTTTTGTTAAATCTATTAATTTTAAAATATCTTTTGCTTTTGCTCCACCCAAATTAACAAAAAAATTAGAATGTTTTTCTGAAATCTTTGCCTTGCCAATTTGCTTTCCTTTTAAATTGCATTTTTCAATTAAATATGCGGCTGGAATTGTTCTGTTTTTTTTAAAGATATTTAATTCCGGAAATTTCTTAAAAATTTTTTCGTCATTTTTTTTCAAAATATAATTTTTAAAAACACAACCAGCTGAAGGATAATTCGGATGATTTTTTGCCCTATAAATTAAACATTCTTTTACTCTTTTTTTAATTTCTTCTTTATTTCCTTTTTTGAAAGAAAAAATAACAGATAAAATAACTAAATTTTTCTTTTTTTTAAAAATGCTGTTTTTTGCCGAAAACTGACATTGTTTTAAGGAAAGTTTTTTTTGTTTTAAATTATTTGTGTCTAAAACTTCGACTTCTTTTACAAAATCACTCATTTTTTTCCCAAAAGCAGAAGCGTTTCCATAGACTGCCCCCCCGACATTTCCTGGAATTCCTGCTGCCCATTCTAGCCCTTCTAAATTATTTTCAGTTAAAAAATTAATTAAATCTGATAAATTAACTCCTGCCTCAGATAAAACATCACATTTATTATTTTTATTTTTTAAAATTTCAATTTTTGAAGTTTTAATTTTAATAATTAACCCATTAAATCCTTTATCAGAAAACAAAACATTGCTCCCATTTCCTAAAATAAAAAATGGTATTTTTTTATCCTTTGCCCATTTTATTGCTTCAATTAAATCTTCATTATTTTCAGCGATAAAAAAATATTTTGCCAATCCTCCAATTTTATAAGTTGTATAATCTTTTAAAGAAACATTTCTTAAAATTTTTAAATTTTTATTTTTATTTATCATTTTTTTTAAATTATTTAATTAAACTAAATAACAATTAAAAAACAAAACTATCTTTATTATAACTTTTATAAAATATAAAAAAAGCCGGGAGAGTTTACTCCAAAACTAAGTCTTTAGTGAGTGCTTCCTCCCGGCTCTTTTATTTTAACAAATTTTTTTAAAATATACAAAACTTTATATTTTTAAACATCTAATAAAAAGCAAAACACCTCACTCGAGAGAGGTGTTTTGCCGACTTAGATGGATATTGCGGTTTCCCGCAATATACACTCACTAATCTAATAATAGCAAAATTTTTTTTATTTGTCAAGTTCTTTTAAAGATTCTTTGCCTTTCTCCCACCATTCTAAAAAGAAAGCTAAAAATATTCCGATAAATAATCCCAAAACTCCGGCAATAATAATATTTAATAAAACATTTGGCTTTATTGGTTTTTCAGAAACAGTTGGACTTTTAATTATTTTTGTTTCTTCAAAATTTTCTAATCTTTCGTTTAAAGCGTAAAGATTCATTTGCAATTCAGCAATTCCTTCAGAACCTTGTTTTTGAACTTCTATAAATCTAAGCTTATTTTCAATTTCTTTTATGCTTTGATCAATCCTTTTTTTCTCTTTTAAAAATTTTTCTTTATGTTCTTCTAAAATTATATTATCAATTTCATTTAAAACATTTTTTGCCAACTCAATATTAGAAGAATCTATTGTAAGTTTAATAAACGAAGTACCTCCAGGATTTTCTACTTTTATTTTTGGATAATCTTTTTCATCAATTTTTAAATTCTTTTTAATTAAAGGATTGTAAACATCGCTATTAATTCTTTCAACCAATTCGACTGGCGGCTCTATTAATAAAGAACCTCCCATTTTTCCAACCATTAAAATATTATCAATTCTATAAACTTTAGGCATTAAAAAACTGACAACACCTAAAACTATGATAAAACCCAAAAAAACAAAAAGAATTAATTTTTTTCTCTTTAAAATAACTTTAATATAATCCATTAAATCTATTTCATCATCAAATTGATATTCTTTATTTTCCATAATAAATTTATTTATTTAATTAACAATCTAAAATAGATAATACCAAAATATTCATGAAAAGCCAAATCGCAATTTCTTAAATTTTTCGCATCTGGGAAATAATCAATAATAGAATAATCTTTTTCTATCTTAAAATCAGTTGGCGCCGGTAAAAAATTCAATCCTTGTTTTTTAAAAATAATAGCGCTTCTCGGCATATGGTAAGATGATGTTATAAGAAAAAACGATTCATCTTGTACAATTTTTTTTACATTTAAAGCGCTTTCTTTCGTATTTTTTGATTCATTTTCCAAAATAATATCTTTTTTATTTACCCCTCTTTCAATTAAATAATTTTTTATCTCTTCTCCCTCTTCTCTTTTATATAATAAGGGGTCTCTTCCTGAAACAATAATTTGAGCATTTTTATTTTTTAAAAAATAAATTCTTAAAACCTCGCTTAATCTTAAAACATCGCTTTCTTTTCCGCCTAAAAGCAAAACAATTTTATTCGCTTTATTTAATTCTTCGTTTTTAATTTGTAAGTATTTATTTTCCAAAGGAGAAATAATTAAATTTGATATGGGGGTAATTGAAAAAAGATAATAAAGAAGAATTCCTAAAAATAAAAACAATTTCCCAATTTTTCTTTTTTTCTTTCTAAAAGAAAAAACCAAACCTATTAAAAGCAAAAATAGAATAAAAACGCTTGGCAATAAAAATTCTTGTAAAATTTTAAAAAATATCATTTTAAAATTTATCTAAAAAACAATTGAATAGTTTTTAAAATAATTCCCAAATCCATAAAAAAATTTCTGTTTTTAATATAATACAAATCATATTTAAATTTTTCTTTCGCCTCTTTGACAGAAGTAGAAGGAGGAAATTTTAATTGAGCCCAGCCAGTAAATCCCGGCTTTACTAAATACCTTAAAGAATAAAAAGGAATTTCTTTAATAAAAATCTCATCTAATTTTTCCCACTCTGGCCTTGGACCGACAAAGCTTAAATCTCCCTTTAAAATGTTTAAAAATTGAGGAAGTTCGTCTAAATGAAATCTTCTTAAAAATTTGCCAACCCTTGTAATCTCTTTTTCGTCTTTTTCCCGCCATAACTTTTCTTTTTCATCTTTTGAAGTTTTCATTGTTCTAAATTTGTAAAGAGTAAAAATCTTTCTATTTTTGCCAACCCTTCTTTGATTAAAAAAAACAGGCCCATCTGAATCAATTTTAATTATTAAAGCAACAAAAGGAAGCAAAACAAGAAAAATTAAAAACCCAATAAAAGAAAATAAAATATCAAAACATCTTTTTGCAAACTCCTCAATTTTTTTATCTGGTTTTAAAATATTATCTAAAACCCAATCATTATCTATAAACTCTATTAATATTTTTTGAGCTAAAATTTCATAAAAATCAACAAAACTTAAAAGATTTAATTTAAAAGAAAAATTTAAAACAAATTCATTAATAAAATTTTTATCTTTATAAAAAGAATTGCTGAAAATTATTGTTTTTGCTTTTTCTTTTTCCGCTAATTTTTTAATTTCTGAAACATCAAAAGAATTATTATCAAAAATTTTAACAATCTCGTATCCTCTTTTATTTTTTATTTCTGGCAATAAATAATTTAATTCCCCGGAAGACAAAACAAGTATTATTTTTTCTTTAAAATTTTTAAGCTTTAAAATTTGATTTAAAAGATACCTCCAAAGAAAAAACAAAATCGCAAAGAAAAAAACAGATAAAAATAAAATTGTCTTTGGACTAATAAGTGTTTTAGGAACAAGATAAAAATAAGCCGTGCCCAAAACACTTGCTAAAAAAATAAAAATAAATAAATTATAAAAAAATTGAGAAAATTTTTTTATTAAAGAAACTTCGTAAAAATCAAAAATATAAAGAATTACAACCCAAAACAAAAAAATAAAAGAAAAATGAAAAAAGAAATTATTTAACTGCGTTTCTGTCCAAAAATACAAATTTCTGTGCCTTAAAACCAAAGCCAAAAACAAAGACAAATACATTAAAAAAATATCCCCTAAAAAATAAATAATTTTTAAAACCCCTTTTTTACTCATTATTATAATTATTTATAAATTTTAATAATATTTTTTCTACTCTTTCCCAGGTGTAATTTTCTAAAATAAGCGTTCTTGCATTTTCCCCAATTTTCTTACGAACATCTTCAGTATTTAATAACCAATTAATTTTCTCTGCCATTTCTTCTGGATCTTTATGGTCTGCGATAATTAAATGTTTTCCGTCTTTTGCTTCCGTAATTCCCGCCGCTCCTATCGGCGTTGTAAGCACTGTTTTACTCAAGGCCATTCCTTCTAATATTTTATTTTGCATTCCTCCTCCAAACCTAAGGGGGGCCACAACTAATTTTGATCTTTCTAAATAAGAATAAGGGTCTTTAACCTTGCCTGTTACTATAACCCCTTTTGTTTTTTGAAGGTTTAAAATTTTTTTTGTTGGATTTATTCCTACTATATAAAATTCAATTTCTGAATGTTTGCTTTTTATTTTTGGGAACACCTTATT
>ERZ795047.492-NODE-492-length-49067-cov-46.004550_pt1 | contig 49067 bp, 36 predicted proteins | sample MGYA00375131_ERZ795047 | MGnify/ENA primary metagenome ERZ795047 (study PRJEB30176, sample SAMN05720228) | activated sludge metagenome | isolation source: Anaerobic digester | place: Japan | collected 2015-05-20 ... | reverse complement strand
ACCTGTAGTATAATCCTATCGAGCTGATGGTAGTTTTTGGGGGCTTGTGTTTCAGTACTTCCACCGAAAATTATAAATCCAAACCCACGTATGGTGTTACTTTGATTTAACTTCTTAGAGTTTACCAAAGCCCGGTTTTGGTATCGCAGCAAAATGTTTTTGGCTGGAACGTAGATATTATCGTTATACACGTTTATGCCGCTATTTTCGAACCCTGTAACCTTAATATCCGATTTGGCGAGGACTCCAATGACCTTTAGCCATACATTCCCAAACTTGATGTATTTTCCAATAGGATTCTCGGTACTGAAAAATTTTGTTTTGATGTTTGCCCCTATAACGCAAACCGGGATTCCATGTTCTTCCTGATTGGCACTAAAGTAGGTTCCCTCATCGAGCGGTAGGTTAAAAAGAGCAAAGTAGTCGTTGGTAACGCCAAGTATTTTTGCCTGCATCCGTAATCCATTGTACTGGATATATGAATTTAAGTTGATTTCAGGGCTGATGTGAACCACCGAGGGAACTACCTGCTGGATTGCCTCTAAATCGGAAAGTGTGAGGCCGGGGGAGAATTTTTGTTTCTGCTTATTTCCGTTCTCCGATTCCGATTGGGAATCAGGAGCCTCAAAAATGGAGTTTACTATGATATTGTTTACACCAACCATTTTCATTTGCTCCAGTATCTCCTGTTGAGCACCATTACCTATGGCCAGCATGCTGATAACCGCAGCAACCCCAAAAATAATTCCGAGTGCGGTAAGTACCGATTTTAGCTTGTTGGCCATAATAGCCTCAAGGGCAATGGTTATATCGTGTGAGTATCGCCGGTATAGCCTGTCGATTTGAAACATAGCTGTTAGGGTTTTGTTTTCTTTTGATCTTTTGCAGTGTTTTTAGGTGCACTGCTGCTATTTTTATTATCGGCAGGTTTATCAGTGGAAATAATCATAACATTCCCTTGTCCGGGCATACCGAAACCGTTTTTACGCTTATTCATAAGCTCTTGCTGCTGCTGGCGTAACTCAGCCTCCTGTCGCAGCTTATCCTCTTTCCTTTTTTTGATTTCAGGGATTAGCTCAAAACCGGTGAACTCAAATTTTTCGGGTTTTTCTGGTGTTGAAAGGTAAAGCTCTTCGCCAGGTTTAAGCCCCTTTTCAACAATGATGAAATTCTCGTTCATATCGCCCACCACAACAACTTGACGTTTACCCTTACGGGTGTAAACAAAGCTAATGCTATCGTTAGCGTGAAGAGCCTCAAGTGGTATGAAAAGAACCGAATCGTAAGTGTTAGTAACAATCTGGTTGCCCGTAGTCATTGATGGGCGGAGAATGGGATCGTATTCATTTACCCTAATTGTCACTTCAAACACTTTTGCATCGGTATTGGGTAGTTGTTCGCCAATGTTGGCAACCTCAATCACCTCGCCTGTGAATTTTTTATCGGGGAAGGCATCTACAGTAATTCTAACCGGTTGCCCTTTCTTTACCTTACTTATGTCAATTTCATTGACATACGTTTTGGAGTTCATCACTGAGAGGTCGGGCAACGTTGCAACGGTAAGATCCCAGGGGCTTACGGTTGAACCAACCTTACGCTTTTGTCCGCTCCATTCGCGGTAGTATATCACCATGCCCTGTTTGGGTGCTTTAATAACAAATTTACTGATAACATCGAGCATATCCTGCCGTTCGCGGCGCTGGCGTTCAAGGTTTATGGAAACCTCCTTCATGGAGGCCTCGGCTTGATCTTTCTTCAGGTTGTAGTTATATAGGGCTTGCTGGTATGCCCTTTCAGCCTTCTCTAGGTTGATTTGTGCTTGACGCTGTGTGGCTGGAGGCTCATACTTTGACTGCTCCAGAATAAGTTTTTTCTCCTCCATATCGAACTTCAGGTTAATAAGATTATTCCTTAGTTCCCGGAGCTGGAGCGTGGTGTCGAGCTGGGTTTTTAGGTAGGCTTGTTGGCTCTTTTCCAGCTCATCTTCGGTATTCTTGAGCTGGTTGCTCAAAGCTGATCGGTCAAGGGTGGCCACGTAATCGCCGGAGTCCACAACAGTCCCTTCAGGGACTAGGTCCTGGATTTTTACATCGGTAACTCGGAACGATCGGCCACGCAACTCGGTTGGTGCTGTAATGTCCTCAGAGTTCTGTGCCGTAAGTTCACCTGTAACGTTAACCACTATTTCAAACTCTCCAACCTCGGCACGGGTGAACTGGGGAACTGCTTTGTCCTTTGAACCTGAGTTTAAAACTGCTGTAAGCAAAATAACAACAACTGCAATTGCAATTAAAATAAACCAGTATTTACGTTTCATTGTTTGGTTAGGTTTGTTTATACAAAAGAATGAAAAACTTAACATTGGTTTAAACGGTAAATGTTAAATAATATTTCAAAGATCAAAAATCTATTTGAACCCATTTTATAAAGATTATTTGGTTAATGTGTGTTAAAAACAAAATTGTCGTGTCAAAAAAAATTGAATTATACCATTTTATAGTATTAACTTTATTTAAAGAATTTCTCATTCTTTAATCAAAACTAATATTAAAATCAAATCAAGATGAAAACAAAGTCTCTATTATTTGCATTACTTGTCATGCTAGGTAGTTTTACAGCATGCGATCTTATTGACGATGGTACCGATGATGGTGGATCTAACATCATTAACTCCGACATTACAACGAATACTACTTGGGAGTCGGGGAAAACCTATGTAATTAGCGGCAGCATTGGAGTTGACGGTGCAATATTAACCATACAGCCCGGCGTTACAGTAAAATTTGAAACAGGAGCAAGTTTGCATATTGGGTATTACAACAACGCTACCCTTATTGCTAATGGTACATCCTCAAAACCAATAATTTTTACTTCAACTGCTGCTAATCCTACTGCAGGGGCATGGGAAGGTATAACTTTTTGGGATAACAGCTTAAATTCGAGTATGCAGTACTGTAAAGTTCAGTATGCTGGAAAATCAAACGAAGGGGCAGTTAATGTAAAGACCTGTGCTATTACATTTAGCAACAATGAGGTTACCAATGCTAAGTATTACGGCGTTATGCTAAACTACGAGGGCTCTTTCACTGAGATGGCTAACAATTCATTTGCAAATTGCGGTGACCATCCTCTCAGGATTTCTGCTGAGTATATGCATACCATTGGTGTTGGGAACACATTTACATGCCCAGCCGACAAGGGCATAAGCGTATTCAGTGGCGATGCAACCGGTAATATTACCTGGCGGAAGCATAGCGTACCATACTTTGTAGATAGCGATATTGATTATGACAATGGTACACTAACCATTGAACCCGGAGCTATTTTTAAGTTTAGTGCCGGAGGTGAACTTCATATTGGCTATTACAACAATTCAACATTGGTAGCAAATGGTAACTCCAATAACAGGATAATTTTTACGAGTAGCGCAGCCGTTCCAGCCGCAGGAGCATGGGAGGGCATAACATTTTGGGACCATAGCCTTAACTCCAGCATGCAGTACTGCGACATCCTTTATGCAGGTACCAGTAGCGAGGGGGCTGTTAATGTAAAAACCTGTGCAATTACGTTTCAGAATAATACTATTGATTACGCAAAGACTTACGGGATACTTGTGAACTCAGAAGGGAGCTTTACTAGTATTACAAACAATACTTTTAGCAATTGTGGGGATCATCCATTACGTATGTCGGCAAAGTACATGCACACTATTGGAACCGGTAATGTTTTTAACTGTCTGGCCGATAAGGGTGTAAACATATACGCAGGCGATGCAACTGGAAACATAACATGGCGCAAGCTCGATAAACCTTACTACATTGAAGGTGAAATTGACTTTGATAATGGTACCCTTACCATTGAACCGGGCACTATACTGAAATTTGATGCCAATGGGTCGTTCCACATAGGCTATTACAACAATTCCACTCTTATTGCCAATGGGAATTCAAGCAACTACATTGAGTTTACTTCAAGCGCTTCATCGCCGGCTGCCGGCGCATGGGATTGTGTACACCTTTGGGATAACAACACCTCTAATACCAGTTTCCAGTACTGCAAGTTCAAGTATGCAGGCAAAGGTAGCTCCAGCGATAGGGCTGCCCTAAAAGCTTCGAGCACTTCTTTTTCATTAAATAACTGCGAGTTTAGTTACTCTGGGGGTTGGGGTATTTATCTGTTTAGCTCTACCTATACAGGATCTGGCAATACTTTTACATCCTGTACGCTGGGCGATGTTGGCCATAACTAAATTTTAACCTCTTATATTAGTTTTTCCAAGAGTAGCGCAAAGTTAAATACTTTGCGCTATTTATTATTTTTGCTAACTTTACAGGGCAAACCAATACCCACTTTAATTTTGGAAAGTTTTAGTAGTTTCCTTAATGAGATTGCCCAGGGAGTTATTGTAAAAACCCCATCACTTGAATTCTATTTTGGCCTATTGGTGTTAATTATACTACTTTTTCTCTCGGCGCTTTTCAGCGGTTCCGAGGTAGCCTACTTTTCGTTAACACCAAAGGATTTTAAGGAGCTTGAGAGCAGGAAAAAGCAATCAAAAACCCTAAAAAACATCTCGCACCCCGAGTTACTCCTGGCAACCTTACTGGTTGCAAATAACCTAGTTAATGTAGCCATTGTAATACTTTCTACCTTTATAACCCTATCGGTTCTTGATTTTAGCCATGCACCCTTGGTCGGTTTTCTGTTTCAAACGGTTATAATTACTTTCATACTGCTTCTATTTGGTGAGATTCTTCCCAAAATATTGGCATCAAATAGGTCATTACAATTTGCCGAGCGATTTGCGCCCTTCATTGGGCTGCTCATTTCAATGTTTAAGCCAATTACAAAATTACTCATTAAGTCGTCGGTGGTTATAAGTAGGCGGATGGCCACTCCCCAAAAAATCTCAATGGATGAGCTTGGCGATGCCATAGAGCTTACTTCCGATGGTCTAGCCGAGGAACGACAAATTCTTGAGGGAATAGTATCGTTCACCAGCACCATGGTTAGTGAGATTATGAAACCCCGACTCGACGTGGTTGCACTTGACTACAACACCTCCTATAGTAGGCTTAAAGAGGTGGTTATTGAATCGGGCTATAGCCGAATACCCATTTTTAATGAGTCGTTCGATGATATAAAGGGAATACTTTACGTTAAGGATTTAATCCCCCACGTTGACAAGAGCGACGATTTTTCCTGGCAAACACTCATCAGACCACCCTATTTTGTACCGGAAAGCAAGCGAATTAACGACTTGCTCACTGAGTTCCAGCAGAAACATATACACCTTGCTATAGTGGTAGACGAGTATGGCGGCACAAGCGGAATTGTTACCCTTGAGGATATACTTGAGGAGATTGTTGGCGAAATTGCCGATGAATCCGACGAAGAGGAACGGCTTTACACAAAGGTTGACGATAACAATTACATTTTTGAGGCCAAGGTGATGCTAAACGACTTTTGTAAGATTGTTGGGTGCGATGATGATATCTTTGACGATATTCGTGGCGAAGCCGAAACAATTGCAGGCTTAATTCTGGAAAACACCGGGCAAATCCCTAAGGTGAACTCAGTGGTAAAATGCAAACAGTTCACTTTCACTATTGATGCAGTGGACAACCGCAGAATTAAACGGGTTAAGGTTAATATTAGTCCCAATGAGAATAACTAAGGTAAGATTGATATTTTTGCTTCTTTTTGTCGTGCTTGTGGCTTGCACTGAAAGTCCAGTTCCTAAACCGCGTGGGTATTTCCGTATATCGTTCCCCGAAAAACAATACCGATTATTCGATACCATTTACCCCTTTACTTTTGAGTATCCGGTTTATGGTTCCATTGTAAAGGAAGAAAACCGACAGGGTGAGGGTGAATGGATAAGCGTGAGTTTTCCGGCCTATAAGGCCAAGATACACCTGAGCTATAAGGATATTTCGGGCAATTTGAGCCAGTTAACCGAAGATGCACGTAACTTAGCCTATAAGCATACCTACAAGGCCGACGCCATTGATGAGCAGCTTTTCTCAAATCCCGATAAGAGGGTTTATGGCATTCTGTACGACATCAAAGGGAACTCTGCCAGTTCAGTGCAGTTTTACGTTACTGACTCAAGCAGGCATTACCTACGTGGAGCACTTTACTTCCGCTGCCAGCCCAATAAGGACTCCCTTGCCCCAGCCATCGACTTTTTTAAAGCAGATGTGATTCATTTGATTGAAACCATTAGGTGGAAGTAGAGTTCTTATGCCCAAGGCTAACTCCATATCACATGACGATATACGGATAGCCACATGGCTAATCACAGAAAGCGTTGAGGAACTGATAACCCTTACGGGTTTTTCGGCTCCTTTACCAAAGAGTGAATCGCGCCAAAGGGAACAGCTTGCAACAGCAGCCCTGCTGCAGTCCGAGGGGTTACCTGCAAGTTACAGCTACGACCAGGAAGGGCGGCCTATTATTCCTGAGTCAAATGTTTTTATCTCCATTACCCACACCGATGGTCTCGTAGCCATTGCATACTCTACCAATCAACCAGTTGGTGTTGATGTAGAGCACTTAGGTCGTGATTTCAAAAGGGTTTCAGGGAAATACCTTACTGAACATGAATCTTTACAATCAATTCAATACTCCGATGAGCACTTTGCCCTAACCTGGTGTGCAAAGGAATCCATCTATAAGCTACCATGGCCAAAAAGTTTAGTGTTTAGTCGTGATATTGAGGTGATATTTGAATCCGAAACGCTAAAACGTTGCTGGCTTTTTGCTAAAGTACAAAATGGTACAGGGTGGAAAACAATAAAAGTTTTTTTTACCTTTATCAATCAGTATTGCCTTACATGGGTGGGTATGAATAGTATTTTGAATGGGAACGCTATACGATAAAATAGTAAAGGGTGGCCTTGCCATACTGCTCGATCCCGACAAGGAGTCGCAGGTGGACTTTGATGCCATTGTTGCCAATGGGCAACGGGCTGGAGCGTCGATGTTTCTTGTAGGCGGGAGTTTGGTTTCCAAACCGCTCGATAGCTTTGTAAGCAACCTAAAGGGAAAAACATCGTTGCCTGTGGTGCTATTCCCCGGAAGTGCCATGCAGTTTACACCCGTTGCCGATGGTATCCTTTTTTTATCGTTAATATCGGGTCGTAATCCCGATTTTTTGATAGGCCACCATGTAACTGTAGCCCCAATGGTAAAGCAGAGTGGCGTTGAGGTAATCCCAACAGGGTACATTCTAATTGATGGGGGAGCCGCCACATCGGTTCAATACATGAGCCAAACCATGCCCATTCCCGCAAGTAAGCCCGACATAGCAGTGGCTACCGCCATTGCAGGCGAACTTCTGGGACTAAAAGCCATTTACCTTGAGGCGGGTAGTGGGGCAAAAAACGAAGTACCTGCTAAGGTGATTGAGGCTGTAAGGAAAGCCATTTCGGTTCCACTCATTGTTGGTGGAGGCATACGCAGTAAGCAGCAGTTTACCGATGCTCTTAGTGCCGGAGCTAACCTTGTAGTGGTTGGTAATGGGCTTGAGACAAACCCGCGAATGTTTGGTTAACTACTCAATCATCTCCTTAATGGGCGTTCCGGTTGCGCCGTTTGGCCAGGTAATCCCAAGAAGTATGGAGAGAGTTGGTGCCAAATCATTGATGTAAACCGGATTAAGTACCGATTTGCGTTTTGCCTTCCATCCATAGAATATTAATGGGACATGTGAATCGTAGTCGTAGGGTGAGTTTGCCGAGGTTACTTTCCCGTTACGCTCAACCCATCCGGGTTCAAGGTTGATGATTACATCGCCGGAGCGACGTTGGTTGTAGCTATTCTGGAACTTAACCATGATTCCATTTGCGAAATTGCCGTTTTGTAGGTTATGCGCGGTGGTGCTATTGGAAACGCCGCTAAATTCTAGCATAAAATCAGCAACCTTTTGCTGGAAATCGGCAAGGTTAAGGTTGGAATCCTCAATAAGTTTACGGTTCAGGTAGATTTGTTTATCGTGATAGCCGGTAATCCAGTTTCCCTGTCCGTAGAGTGCATTGAGGTAACTTCCTAGTAGTATCATAGCCTTTTTGGGGTCGAAGTAACCACCAGGAATCTTCGATTTTTCAAGGTAATCGGGGGTTGAGGCTACACCTTGGTCGGAGGTTAGTATAAAAAGACAGTTCTCCTTACCAACAGTTGAGTTGATAAACTCAAGGAAATGGGCAAGTTCCCTATCGAGGCGGAGGTAGGTATCCTCCATCTCAATGGAGTGTGGGCCAAATTTGCCACCAATAAATCGGTTAGCGCTAAAGGTAATGCAAAGCAAGTCGGGATGCTCATCGGCCCCAAGATTTTCACCCACTACCGCTGCTATGGCGAGGTCCTTGGTGAGTAGGTTGCCGTAGGGGTTTTCAAGTAAAACCTTAAAGTCGGTTTTGGGTTGGGGTTTTCCAATAATGCCATCCATCATACCTTTTAGCTTTTCAGCTAAACTTATCTTCTTCTCAACTGACTTTACAGCAGCGGTGTCGGCTTCTTCGTATTTCTGAATTGGCTGTAAAGCCTTCCATTCCCTGTCGGTATAGAGTTTAGCAAAACCTTTGCTATTAAAAGTATCTACCCACGCCGGAAGTGCGTCGGTGTAGTAGCTGCTGCTAACCCATAAACCTTTTTCGGTGTCGAACCAGTACATACCATTTGCGCTATGCCCACCTAAGAGGATTGCCGACCCGGCATCAAGGGCAATGCTAACTACCTTGGAGTTTGCATTATTCAGCTTTAGCTCATCGCCAAAAGTGCTGGTGACCAAATTCTTTGCAGAGTATTTACCGCTAAAAAAGCTGCCACCAACGGTATTCACCTTATCATCGGCAGTTGCCTCAACCTCATTTCCTGTATTGCGGTTAAACCATTTATCGGCAATAATTCCATGGACCGATGGGTTAGTTCCTGTGGCAATGGTTGCCAAACCTGGGTAAGCTTGAGTAAGTAGGTAGTTATAACGAGCATTGCGGCAGTAGGTTCCCTCGTTAACAAGGAGTTTGAACCCGTTATCGCCAAACTTATCCCAGTAGCGCGAGATGTAATCGAATCGCATTTGGCTGACTACTAGTTGTACTATGAGCTTTGGCTTTTCCGAGGGTATGGAACGGTTTAGCTGTGCGGTTGAGGTTTCAATAAGTCCTAATACCAAGATTGTTGAAATAAATACTGAAAGGCGCATGGTTAAATCGGGTTTAATTAATAAAAACTACTTTTTTACGTAAAGAAAACTTTTTGCAATCAACCGCAAAAATATAAATGCCGGGTTGAATATTCATTGCCTTGCTATCGCCAAAAAATCGTGTTACTCCCGGATTAGCATTGCCGGTATGGATATAGGCAATGGTTTTACCCGTTAAATCGGTAAGTTTTACCTGAATGAATGTTCTTTCAGTAAGTGCTATATCAACCCAAAAATTTCCTTCTATAGGGTTTGGGTAAACTGAAAAACACTCTTCAAATGGTTTTGTATCAACATTTGTGGGGTAAGTGGAGATTGAATATAGGGTATCGCTGGCTACCCTTACCGTGCCAGAGGCGGGGTTATACCCATCTTTAATTGCTGAGTATGGGTGTTGTAAACCAAATGGAACATTGCTGAATAGTGCTCTACCGTTAAGGTCGGTTTGTTTCTGTTCTCCATTAAAGTTGATGATTGCGTTTTGCAATGGGCTTCCCTTAGAGCTAACCTCAAAAGTGACCTGGAAGTGAGAGCTGAGGTTAGCCCAGTAGTTAACCCTTTGCCACGATAATTCAACCTGATTGCTACCTAAAAGGTTGCTTTCGGAGTAGGCTTCAAGGTTTACAGTTGTATCGAGCGGATAGTTCAAGAATGCAACCATCCCGCTAGTGTTAGTTGTTCTGATGCTATCGCCAAGGACGATTTTTAGATTCTCGTAAGCATTTGAGTTGATAGTGGTAGTTAGGTTTATTTGGCCATTGCACTTGGGTAGCGATAAATCATCGATAAAAACGCAGTCGGAACCTGCCGTTCCATCCCCATCCTTTATGTATACCCACTTAAGCAAATGCGCTCCAACATCAAGCGCTGTAGTAAACCTTTCCCAGTTGCTAATACCACTCCAAATGCCTTGAAGCTTACCATCAATATAAAACTTAAAAAAGTCGTAACCTGTTTCGGAAGAAACCTTATGATAGAAGTTAACTAGTCCGGGTTTTCTGACATCGATGTTTAGGATACATTCGGTTGATTGCGAGTTACCAGTAGAGGGCGATTTTAAGCTATAGGCTCCAGTGTTTGCTGCAGTATTACTTGCAATCCAGGTTCCATTGGTAAATGTTAAACGTTCTGGTACACCCTGTTCAAAACTTTCGGTTGCTTGAACTTCGTTGTCGGGCTCTAGTGTGAAATTTACCGTATGGTATTCATTTGCCGATACCGTTAGCTGTTCAATTAAGCTTGGTTTGTAGCCGTTTGCAATAGCTACAATTTGGTAGGTACCTGGTTCTAACAATCTAAAGTACTGTCCGTTTGAAGGGTTAGTTTTAACGGATGAGTTTAGCCTGTCGCGATTCAATATTATTACTTCAGCATCGATGGGCTCGTTCGAGGTATTCTTAACAGTTCCTCCAAACCCATAAAGGGCACTTTTTAGATAGTTGATAAGCGAAGCGCTGTTGTAGTTCCAAAGTGTTGGTAGCAGTTCAGAGCCAAGTAGTTTTGTATTGGATAATTCAATGGTAATCTCGCGGCAGCGGCGGTAGTAATTCATGTAATCCTGCCTTCCACCAGTAACCACATACCAATCGCCCCCATTGGTTATTCCATTTTCAAATCCATCCATGTATGTTGATGGGCTGTATTTGTGAACAGTATCAACGTATGCCCTTGAAAGGGTTACAAACCAATCGTTATCGGGGTGTTTTTCCTGTGTCGACGTCCAGGTATCCCAGGGGTAGTTTACCACTTCAGCACCGCCATGGAAGTTTGCCGAAAGCACTAATTGATGCTGCGTCGCAAAGTTCATCATGGCCTGTGTTTCCGGTTGCCACTGGTTGTTGTCGGGGTGCTGGCCGGCTCGCGGGTCAGGGAAGTTGCGGTTGATATCAATGCCGTTAGCATTGGAACGCCTTGCATTCACAACGGTTGAATTACCGCCGTAGTACGTTCCATCGGGGTTGGCATTAGGGTTGATATAGATTTGCAGGTTATCAACCAGTTCCTTAACCTGGGGCAGGGCGTTGTAGTTCGATAGTAGGTAGTCAATAAGCCTAAGCAGTAGGATATATCCAGTGGTTTCATCGCCATGCATGGTGCTGGTATAAAAGACCTCGGGTTCAGGCTCATTGCTTTCCACATTATCGGAAATTTTTAAAATATATAGTTTGCGTCCCTGAACGGTAGTTCCAATAGAATCGAGCTTACAGAGGGTAGGGTAGACTGTTTCAAATTTTTTCATCATGGCCCTGTAAACCTCATAGGTGGGATACCTATCCCATCCTGTCATCTCCTCAATGGTTGTTGCCATTACAACGGCCTTGGCACTTAGGTTCGATGGATGGGGAAGCACTTCAACCTTATACCCTAACTTTAGAAAAGCGTCATATTCCTGCTGGTTGGCATAGGCATAAATAGTATCTCCCTTGATATTATCAATTGATACGGTTTGGGTGATTTTGGTGTTTACCTTGTTGCGGTTAGACTCAAGAAACCTAAAGTAATACTCGTTGTTTTGTGGGAAAACAAAACAGGGCAAACCAGTAATAAAAAAAAGAAGGAGGGTTTTGTTAAATGCCATATTAGGTGATTTTTGATGTTGTAAACTTAAGTAAAATTTGATAGATTTGAGTGAAATCCTTAAGTCAAAATGAAGTGTAATATCAACAAAATCAACCTGAAACTTTTGAGCAATTATATTCTATAACAACTGCCAACGTTATGGGCTATTTGTTAATTTCGATCCAGTTCTTTTGGTAAATCTTAATGTAAAAGCGAATAATATCCGGAAAGGACTATCGGGTTTCCTGCACATCGAGAACTTACTCAACACCGAATACTATGGGCAAACCATAAATGCAAACTGGGGAAGCCCTAAAATACTTCAGGACCTCCGCAGAATTGATTTTGGGATTGAGATTAGGTTCTAGCCGACTTTTTACTTTATGAGATTTATGGAAAGTGGGTACTCAAAACGCTCGCCATTCGACGATTTTACCGATGCTATAATGGTTAAAATAAGCCCTAAAAGGAAGATGGCACCCAGTAGCACGAAACCAACCAAAAAGATTACAAGAATACCTGCTATAATTGAGTAAATGGTAAGCGATAGCTGAAAGTTTAACGCTGCCTTACCCTGCCGGTCGACCTCAGGGAATTCTTCTTTTTTTAGTAACCAAACAACAAGTGGCCCAATAATATGCCCAAAAGGAATTATTAATCCCGAGAGTGCTGAAAGATGACAGAGCATGCTGAAGGTGCGCTCATCCTTACTTGTGTAAGTAATGTTTTCCATAATGAAAGTATTTATACCAAAATTACGAAAAGTTAGAACGATTTGCTGCATTTGTAATAAAAATTGCATTTAAATGTTGGATTAATAGAATTTTGACATCATGTTTAATGTGAAAAAAGTTTATTAACCTTAAAGGCTTAATTATTCTAAGTAGCCCTGTTAAAGTTGAAGTTAACTAAATGCAGAATGCCTAATTCACAAAAAAAATACCGGCCTTAAAGCCGGTATTTAGTTTATTCCATTAGCTTGCGGTACTTAATCCTATGGGGTGTATCGTCGCCAAGCCGTTTCTTTTTGTTTTCCTCATACTCTGAGTAGGTTCCTTCAAAGAAGTAAACCTGGGAGTTACCCTCAAAGGCAAGTATGTGAGTAGCAATACGGTCGAGGAACCAACGGTCGTGCGAGATTACCACGGCGCAGCCGGCAAAGTCCTCCAATCCTTCCTCAAGGGCTCGCAGTGTGTTCACATCGATATCGTTGGTAGGCTCATCGAGCAGAATTACGTTTCCCTCCTCTTTAAGGGCAAGAGCAAGGTGAAGCCTGTTCCGCTCCCCACCCGATAGCATGCCACATTTCTTTTCCTGATCGGCACCGGAAAAGTTGAAACGTGCCACGTATGCGCGGGCGTTTATTTGACGGCCGCCCAGCAAGATATTATCGGCGCCGCCCGATATCACCTCAAATACCGTTTTATCGGGGTCAATTGCTTTGTGTTGCTGGTCAACATAGGCTAGCTTTACGGTTTCGCCTACACGGAATTCGCCGCTATCGGGCTTTTCAAGCCCCATAATAAGGCGGAAGAGTGTGGTTTTACCTGCACCGTTGGGGCCAATAACACCTACTATTCCGTTTGGTGGAAGCTTAAACGAAAGGTTTTCGAAAAGCAGCTTATCGCCGAAAGCCTTGGAAACGTTGCTAGCTTCAATTACCAAATCGCCAAGTCGAGGCCCGTTGGGAATGAAAATTTCAAGCTTTTCTTCCTTCTGTTTTACGTCCTCGTTCAGGAGCTTATCGTATGCCGAGAGGCGGGCTTTTGACTTGGCATGACGGGCTTTAGGCGACATACGCACCCATTCCAGCTCGCGCTCAAGGGTTTTACGGCGTTTGCTCTCCTGCTTCTCCTCCTGTGCCAGGCGTAACGATTTTTGCTCCAGCCATGAGGAGTAGTTCCCTTTCCAGGGAATTCCTTCGCCACGGTCGAGTTCCAGGATCCAACCTGCAACGTTATCGAGGAAGTAACGGTCGTGGGTAATGGCTATAACAGTTCCTTTGTACTGCTGTAGGTGCATCTCGAGCCACTGAACCGACTCTGCGTCCAGATGGTTGGTTGGCTCATCCAGCAACAGTACATCGGGCTGCTGAAGCAGAAGCCTACAAAGGGCAACCCGGCGGCGCTCTCCCCCTGATAGCACCTTAACGGGTGTATCGCCCTCCGGGCACCGGAGAGCATCCATAGCTCTTTCAAGTTTCGAGTCCAGGTTCCAGGCATCCAGATGCTCTAACTTGTCAGTTAGTTCACCCTGTTTTTCAATGAGTTTGTTCATCTCATCGTCGCTCATAGGCTCTGCGAAGCGAGCGTTTACCGCTTCGTATTCCTTGAGCAGGTCAACTACTTCCTGAACCCCCTCCTCAACAACCTCACGGACTGTTTTATTTTCATCCAGTTGAGGTTCCTGTTCCAGGTAGCCCACTGTGTAGCCCGGTGAAAATACCACTTCCCCTTCGTACGATTTCTCAACCCCTGCAATAATCTTCATCAGGGTCGATTTACCCGAACCGTTTAAACCAATAATACCAATCTTAGCGCCGTAAAAAAACGACAGGTAGATGTTGTTCAGCACTTTCTTGTGGGGAGGGAAAGTTTTACTCACCCCCACCATGGAAAAGATAATTTTTTCGTCGGCCATTGTGTTTACATTTTCAGCTGCAAAAATAACCGCCGGCAGGCAAATACCCGTCGGCGGTAAAAAATATTTTCAGATTCTACTACTTATTGATTTTTGCAAAGTCTTTGGATAGGAAACCATCGCCTTTTGATTTGGATATGGTATGCATATCGTAGTAATAGAGTTGGTCGTCGCCGGCGCCCAGAATCATTTTCCAAACACGCCACTGCAGGCGACTGCCTTCCGGGCCAACCTTATGCAGGTAAAGCACATTTGGGTTCTTTTCCTGGATAGCCTTTTGTATATCCTCCGGGTTTACAACCTTGATGTTAAACTTGTAAACCTTCCTAATCTCAGCAAGAGGACGAACCGTTTTGTCGAGTGCGCTCTCTGTTACCCAAAGTTCCTTACTTTTTACCTGTTTCATGTTCTTATTGTAGAACTTAAAGGCATCCTTCTTGATGAGTTTAGGATTCTCATTAATGGCGGTGATATAGTTTTGCATGAAACGGATAATACCCTCAAGCTTGTAAGTGTATGTGTCCTCGGATAAATCCTTGTAGCTAAGTGGAACGGAGCAGATATCGGGCATATCGGTAATTTTTGAAACGGCAGCACCCATCGATACGCTCAGGAAATTGTAGGTAGGGGCAATCTTGTCCTTGTCGAACCGCATTTGGATTAGCACCAAGAATGACTTGTCGATATCCTTGCGCATATCGTTAAACTCCTTAGCGGTAATGAACTTGTAAGGGGTGATTTTCCATGAACGTTCAACGGCTTCACGGATTTCGATATTAAATTGCGATGTAGGATTGTTTTCAAGTACCACATAGGTTGTTGAAGCCATAAATGCCTTTACATCCTCGGGCCTAACCAGGTTACGTTGTGCCATGCCCCATAGGGTTATGGTTACCAGTCCGATAATAAGTGATAGCTTCTTCATGATCATCTATTTTTATGGTTTTTGTGTTTTTCTATTGCCATTCACAAATTTAATACACTTTTCAATATTGATAGGTTCAAATCTGAAAATTCCTTCAATAACGACTTAATATTTTTAAAATCAATAAATAAATGATTGTCCCTGATAGGTTTATAGGTAATTTAGAATCTAAAAAATGTTTTTTAGCATTTTTTCTTACCTTTGCGCATGGTGGAAACGATATAGCATGGTTTAACCTAACACAATTCCAATGACAGAAAGTAGAAATAAGATTGTCAATGCGGATGAGATCAAGAAAGCTGTAAACCTTGGCCCAATCATTGGTGATGGGTTTGCCCGTTTACTGATGTACATACTCCGATTCAATGAGCTTAACAAGAAGTACGCTAACGTGGCAAACCTTCAGGGGCTTGAATTTCTCAATGCAGCGCTTGATATCCTTGAGGTTAAGTTCGAGGTTAACCCCGAGGAGCTAAAGCGAATTCCAAAGAATGGAGCGTTTATTTCGGTTTCGAACCACCCGTTTGGTGGAATGGATGGTATTTTGCTTTTAAAAATTATGCTTGAGCAGCAGCGCGATGACATTAGGCTGCTCTCAAATTTCTTGATCAAGCGTATTCCTCAGGTTGAAAAATTTGTATTCGCTGTTGACCCCTTTGAAAATGGTGGTTATCAAAAAAATTCCAATATAAGCGGGTTAAAAGCGGCTTACACACACCTATCGGAGGGTGGTGCACTTGGTCTTTTCCCTGCCGGCGAGGTGTCAACCTACTACGACAACGTAGATGAAACCGGTGTAACAGACAGACATTGGCAAAGATCAATGATTAAGTTCATCAAGAATGCACGCGTTCCGGTTGTTCCCATTTACTTTCAGGGCGAGAATAGCCGCCTGTTCCACTTGCTTGGACTAATACACCCGCTACTCCGTACTGCCAAGTTACCTTCGGAGTTACTTAACAAAAAGAACCAAACCATCAGGGTGCGTATCGGATACCCAATTAGCGTTGAGGAACAGGATAACTACTGCGATATTGAGAAATTTGGTCGGTTCCTTAGAGTTAAAACATACTCGTTGGGATCAACCATCGATGTGGATAAGTTCTTTAAGTATAAGCTAAAATCGGAACCTGAACCCGAACCTATCATTCCTCCTGTTCCACAGGAAGTGATAGAGGATGAGGTTTCAAAACTGATTGAAAATTACCTGTTGTTCCGTAGCAAAAACTATGCGGTTATTTGCGCCCCTTCAGTTGAGATGCCTAACCTGATGACTGAAATAGGTCGCCTGCGCGAAATTACCTTCCGCGATGTGGGCGAGGGTACAAATCGAAAAATTGACGTGGACGAGTTTGACCTCTACTACTGGCAGCTATTTATTTGGGATGAGGACGAGCGACGTATTGTTGGTGCATACCGTGCCGGGAAAGGGAAAGAGATAATTGAAAAGTACGGCATTGAAGGATTTTACATCCAAACGCTTTTTAAAATTGATAAAGCCTTTGCCCCAATTCTTGAGCAGTGCATTGAGCTTGGCCGTTCGTTCATTGTGCCCGATTACCAACGCAAGCCGCTACCGTTGTTCCTACTCTGGAAAGGGATTCTTTACTTCCTTATTAAAAACCCGGAGTACCGCTACCTTATTGGCCCTGTAAGTATATCGAACCGGTTCTCTGATTACTCCAAGGGTGTAATTATTAGCTTCATGAAATCGAACTACTACGACCATGACTTTGCCCGATTTATAAAATCGCGCAATAAATTCAAGGTGCCTATTAAAGATGAGGAGTTCGATATCATTTTTAACAATAGCGACGATCTTGGGAAACTCGATAAGTTCATCCAGGAGGTTGAACCATACGATTACCGCATGCCCGTGCTGCTGAAAAAGTATGTTAAGTTAAATGGCAAAATAATTGGTTTCAACGTCGATCCTAAATTTAACAACGCGCTCGATGGCCTGCTTATACTCGATCTTTTCCAGGTACCTGCTGAAACTATCACTTCGCTTTCCAAGGAGATCAACGATAAATCGATACTGGAAAGGTTTAACATTACCGACTACACCTTTGAGGATCAGGCAGAGTAAAAAAGAACAGAAAAGGCAGCAAAAGCGCTGCCTTTTTTTATGAGTAAACTTTTAAACTAATGGTTAGTGGTTTAGTCTATTAAAAAAAATCCATATGAACAGATATTTCTTAATCTTCTTAGCTTTTGCTTTTTTGGGGTGTTCCAATCGTACAGTAACCGATGATGCAAAGCTCGAACAGCGTGCCAAAGCACTTCATTCCAAGATGGTTACCATTGATACCCATACCGATACCCCTTTAAATTTTCTCCGTACCGGCTTTGACTTTACCGGCCAAAACAACACCGCAATTGGCAGCAAGGTGGATTTGGCAAAAATGGAGCAGGGTGGGTTAGATGCTGCCTTTTTTGCGGTATTCATTGGTCAACGCGAGTGCACACCTGAAATGTACGCTCAGGTTAATGCAAAAGCCAAAGAGATATTTGATGCTATTTACACTACCGTTAACAAGCACAGTAACCGTGCATCAATTGCAACTAAACCCGACGATGTGTATAGGTTAAAAAAGGAGGGTAAACGCGCCATTTACATAGGGGTTGAGAATGGTTACCCCATAGGTGATGATCTCAGCCAGGTAAAGCTATTCTACGATATGGGAGCCCGTTACATCACCCTTTGCCATACACGGAATAACCAGATATGCGACTCATCAACGGATCCTGATGGCCCACGCCACAATGGGCTAAGCCAATTTGGCCGCGAGGTAGTTGCGGAAATGAACCGCCTGGGAATGATAGTGGATGTGTCGCACATATCCGATAAGGCATTCTACGATGTACTGGAGGTTTCAAAGGCTCCCGTTATTGCCTCCCACAGCTGCTCCCGCGCCATTTGCGATAATCCCCGCAATTTAACCGACGACATGCTCCGTTCCATTGCAAGGAATGGGGGAGTGGTACAGATGTGTATCCTGAGCGAGTATGTAAAAAAGGGTGAACCCAACCCCGCTCGCGATAGCGCTTACCGTGCTCTTCGTAGGAAGTGGAATAACTTCAGGGGCTTAACCCCCGAACAGGAAAAACAGGCTACAACGGAGTGGTATGAGCTTGAGGAGAAATACCCGGCATCGTTGGCTACCGTGGCCGATGTGGTTGACCACATCGATCATATGGTTAAAGTAATGGGAATTGACCATGTGGGAATAGGCACCGATTTTGATGGCGGTGGCGGTGTTGATGGTTGTGCCGATGCCTCGCAGATGTACCGCATAACCATGGAGCTCCTCCGTAGGGGATATTCCGAAAGGGATATCCGTAAAATCTGGGGCGAAAACTTCTTACGAGTTTTCCGCGAGGTGGAAAAGAGGAAGGAGCGGGGATAAGAAAAGCACATATCGTTCGAAGAATCAGATGACATCTCACCAATTGGGAGTCAATACCTTTGTCTTCTTCACTCCCTTTGTCATGCTGAGCCCAGCCGAAGCATCTCATTTTACTTTCATTCCTTCTATTGATATTCCTCAACCAACAAGGAATAACTTAAGCATTGGCATAAAAGCCTGACCCGACAATGAGTCGAGCTTTTCAGCCTTGATTTTCTTTGGTTCTTTCTTGTATCAAGACAAGAAAGAACGTGTGAATCGCACTTGGCCTTGCCCTTCTGTTGCGATGCAACATATCACCCTTGCTCTTTGGAAAAAGTATTGCGTGCATCGCTATACGTGTGGAAGTCGTAATGGAGTTACAAATGTTTAGCCCCTACGGGGCTGGAAACGTTATTCATTGTTCGTGGAATTATTGTCATGTTGAGCACTAGCGAAACATCTCATTAGGGTCGATTAGAGATCCTTCGCTGCGTTCAGGATGACAAGAAGAGTTGATAGTTGATAGTGAAAAAAAGCATTTCACGAAACACTAAAAACCAAACACCACTCTCCATCTTCCCTGTACACTGAACACTATACACTGCACACTATTCAATATATCCTTCGCTTCGCTCAGTATGACAAAAGGAAAGCCTGTTTTATTATTTGTCGACATAGATTGGTGATATTAAACTATCAATTAAAAAGTAGCCAATAATGAGTAATATTCAGACTAAACCTGCTTAATCAGTGCCATCAGTTTTCCATTACTCCCGAACAACGAGTAACGAATCACGAATAACGAAATTGGTCGACCCTCCCGCCCACAGGCGGGATGCGCAAACCAGCATGGGAAAAATGAAAAAAGGAAGCGGTTTGCTTCCTTGTCACCAGTCGGGGTGGTGCGACTCGAACGCACGACCCTCCCGCCCACAGGCGGGATGCGCTAACCAACATGGGAAAAATAAAAAAAGGAAGCGGTTTGTTTCCTTGTCACCAGTCGGGGTGGTGCGACTCGAACGGTCGACCCTCCCGCCCACATGCGGGATGCGCTAACCAACTGATTGATTAGTTGTTAGTTGATGGTTGATAGTTGTTGGTTGAAGAGAGAGGCAAAAGACAAAGCTTAAGGGAACTGAAATACTAGAATTTGGCTAAAATGAATGAGGGAGAAGAACTCACAAAAAAAAAAGGAGGCTTGACTGCCTCCTTCTTTATCTTGGTCGGGGTGGTGCGAGTTGAAAGGTCGACCCTCCCGCCCACAGGCGGGATGCGCTAACCAGCATGGGAAAAACAAAAAAAGGAAGCGGTTTGCTTCCTTGTCACCAGTCGGGGTGGTGCGACTCGAACGCACGACCCCCTGCTCCCAAAGCAGGTGCGCTAACCAACTGCGCCACACCCCGAACGTTAAACTTTCAGCGGAGAGGGGGGGATTCGAACCCCCGGTACCCCTTGCGGAGTACGACGGTTTAGCAAACCGTTGGTTTAAGCCACTCACCCACCTCTCCGGGCTTACTTAATCAGCCTTGTTTCCGCTAAAAGCAACGCAAAAGTATAAAATCTTATTTTATGTGCAAAATAATTACAAAAAAAAGAGGGATTGCTCCCTCTCTTCTATTGATTATCAGTTTACTTATAGTTATTTCTTTTTAGGCTCGTTGCCCGATTTGGCAATGTTATCGCGCATGTTGGTGTCGGCCTCAATATTCTTAATACGATAGTAGTCCATCACACCAAGGTTACCGCTACGGAATGCCTCGGCAATAGCTTTAGGAATCTCAGCTTCAGCTTCAATTACCTTTGCACGGGCTTCCTGGGCTTTGGCTTTCATTTCCTGCTCAAGGGCCACTGCCATTGCCCTGCGCTCCTCGGCCTTAGCCTGTGCAATATTTTTATCGGCGTTAGCTTGATCCATTTGCAGTACGGCTCCAATGTTACGGCCTATATCAATATCGGCAATATCAATCGAAAGGATTTCGAAAGCGGTTCCTGCATCTAACCCCTTATCGAGAACGGTTTTGGATATTTTATCGGGGTTTTCAAGCACTTCCTTGTGGCTAAGCGATGAACCTATGGCGGTAACAATACCCTCGCCAACACGGGCCAAAACGGTTTCCTCACCAGCTCCACCAACCAGCTGCTTGATGTTTGCCCTCACGGTAACACGTGCTTTGGTAATGAGCTGAATACCATCCTTTGCAACGGCGGTTACTGGGGGTGTATTAATCACTTTTGGGTTTACCGACATCTGAACAGCTTCAAATACATCGCGGCCGGCAAGGTCAATGGCAGTTGCCATTTTAAAATCGAGGGGGATATTGGCCTTTTGTGCCGATACCAAGGCATGAACAACTTTGGAAACCCGACCACCAGCCAGGAAGTGAGCCTCCATCTCGTTACGGTTAAGGGTAAGGCCTGCCTTTGTCCCCTCAATCATGGCCTGTACTATTACCCGTGGCGGAACCTTACGCCAGCGCATAAAAATAAGTTGCAGGAGCGATATCCTAACTCCCGATACCAGCGCTTGGAACCAAAGTCCAAGAGGTACAAAGTAAAAGATTATCCATAAGCCTACAACGCTCAGGGCAATAATCAGAAGTAGTGCACCAACTTCATTCATAGTTTAGAGTTATTTAGGTTTGACAATAATTTTATTAGTTTCAACATGTACTACAACAATGGGTGTGTTTGGGTTAATAAGTTCACCTATGGTTGAGGCCTCGACGGTTTTACCCTTAATGGAGGCTTTGCCCATTGGTGCAAGACGGCTGATTGTAACCCCTTCATCGCCCACATGTATTTCGTTCTCCAGCTCTTCAACAGCTTTTGAACTGATGCTTGTTTCGAGCGAAACACGTTTCCAGGTTCTTGCCCTTAATGAAAAAACAAGAGTTGCAATTGATGCAATAGCTGTAAAAAGGAGGGTTAAATGTCCTGCTGTGGTTCCATGGTCGGCGTAGGCAGAGTAAACAGCGTATATAATGATTAAAAAACCACCAATGCCCGCAACTGTAACACCGGGAATCATAAAGAATTCCACCACCAGCAAAAACAGACCTAAAATGATAAGTGCAATAATCCAGAACATAGTTTAGCTATTAATTTGATGCAATGGTAGCGCTAAGCCCTCGGCGATGCAACTCGTTCATCATACCCTCAAGCATTTCAAATTCGCCATGCTTAATATCGCACTTGCCTTTGAAATGGGTAATAAGGGCGCATTGCTCTGCCTGATGAGGATCGTGGTTGCAAACCTCAACCAAGGTATCAATTACAAAATCAAAGGTATTAACATCGTCGTTGTGAAGGATTAAAATGTACTCACGTTCTGCCGAAGGCAGAAGTTTTCCTTTACCTTGAACCTTTTCCTTAACTGCCATATCACTTAAACATTTATTAGGCTAATATAGCTATTTTATGGTGTAATATCAATAACAACCGCCTTGAGCATTCCGCTTGCAATCAGATTTTCCTTTACGCGGTTGGCCTCATCGATACTGTTAAAATTTCCAATGATGTAAATGTGATCGCCATTGGAATCAACCTTACGGGTTAGCTCCTTTCCCTGCGAGAGGTTTCGAACAGTATTGATTTCCGAGTCGGTTAAAGGGGTTTTGTATCGTCCTACTTCTACTATGTACAAGCGGCTGTCAGTCTTTGACTGTTGAACCTGCTGTACTGCGTCCTCAAGTTGCTGAGCGCGTTGGGTTGTAATACGTGTCCCGTTGAGCCAGGCCACGATAAAAGCATCTTTGAAACCCTTTTGCTTAACTGTAGCAAGCGCCTTTTCCGCATCGGAGTAGCGGGTAAGGTTACCTATGTAGTAGCGAATGATGTTTCCGGTTTTATATCCGTAAACAGGAACCATACCCTTAAAGAATGAAGGTTTTTGTGGGGTGCTGAAAGCGCCAATCTGAATACGATAGATTACCCCACTGGGAAGTGGTTCATCAATGGGTATTGGCTTTTCGTCGGAATAGTAGGGTTTATCGGTAACGCCAAAGTCAGCGGGTATTTCGTCAATTATGGCAATGGTTGGTGTGGCCTGCTTAATGGCCGGTTCACTTTTTAGCTTAGGCATGTCTACTTCAACCTCTTCCACGGTCTTGGTAGGTTTTTGTTCCTCCTGAGCTAGGTTTAGGCTTGATTGGCCAAAAATATTTCTTTCAAGCTTAATGACATTGCTTAGCAGCTGTTGTTCCATAAGGCGTAATCGCCAAATTTTTGCAAAGGCAAGGTCAAACTGCATTAACCCTAAGTCCCTTAAAAGTGAAGCCTCAAAAACGCTTTCAACCTGGCCGGTTGAATCGAGGTTGTTAAGAATGGCCATTGCGGCCCTAAAGTTGTTTTGGGCATCGGTGGTTAGCTTTCGAACTTCGGTATCGCGGTTACCACTTTTTACACGGGCTACTTCAATGCAATCGGAGTAAATTTGATATTTTTTATCCCAATACTTTTTAAAATGGTCTGAGTATTGTTTCATGGCTGCAACCAGCTGATTATATTCAGCTGTGCAAGCATTATTGTTGTCATTAGCTGAGAGGCATCTATTGTAGGCATCCCTCCTCTCAAGGGCAAAATTTCTGAAACGGATAAGCTGTGGTGTTAACTTTTCGGCGTCGGCAAGTCTATTGATTTCGTCGGTGCGGAAAACGGTTGAGGCAAACTGTGCCTGATAGATAAAATCGGGGTTATCGGCAACAAACGAGGTGTTGCTTTCGTCCTTTGGTTTGCGTTTACCGGTAAGGTATTCCTGCTCAATTTGGCTGGCACGGGCAAAAAGCAAATCGGCCTCCTTTTGGGCAGCAAGCATATCATCCTCAACCTTGGTTACCTGCTTTTCGAGCCTAACCCGTTGCTCGGCTGTAGTTACATAATCGAAACGGCCTCGCAAGTCCTCTAGCTTAATTTTAAGCGAATCGGCAAGTTTTTGTGCAGCAAAGCCTTTGGCTAAAACACGACTATACTCAGGGTCGTTTTCTACGGAGTTGAACTTTGCTGGTTTTTTATTCTCAACGGCTTCAGCCTTAGGTTTATCGGTTTCTACTTTTGAACTGGGTACTTTAGGTGAGGCACTAGGTTTTGACTCAACAGGATTAAGCCTTGCTATGGAGAGCAATTCCTTGTAGCTGTTTGGAGTGCGTCGGGTAGGGTTGATGTCGTTTCGGATAAGGAAAACATTTAATGTATCGGGCATGCTTAGTCGGTTCGAGGTAAAGCATGCAAGTGTGTCGTTGTTACCAGTTAGGAATAAAAAATCATCGTACGTTGAATTTACCGGAAAGCCTAAATTCTCAGGGGTACTCCACTGCTTTTTATCGGCGTTATAAACCGATTTGTAAATATCGTAGCCACCCATTCCGTAATGTCCCTTCGATGCAAAGTAAAGGGTAACGCCATCGGGCATAATAAATGGGTACTCCTCATTTAACGAGGAATTAATAATATCGCCTAAATTCTCGGGCTTGCTCCACTTCCCGTTATCAAGTAGCTGAATGCGGAAAATATCGGTACCCCACGATGTGGACTTGCCATAGCTGGAGTAGTAAAGGTAATCGCCGGGTTTAATATTCTTGGGGTAAAACATTACAGAGGTGTAACCCATTTGCTTGTCGGTGACTGTGCGAAGGTTTTCGGGGACTGGAGTAAAAGAACCTTCGGGCAATAGCGATGAGTAGTAGTTCAGAAAGTTACTGGGGCTAGCCTGTTTTCGGTCGAAAACAGTAGGGCTATAAACGTAACGGGTGAGGAAGGAGCCGTTCTCACATGCAGTTACAAGTTTTTCAACTTCATCGAGTTTAATGTCGGGTGATCCTCCGCTTACAACAAATCGGCGGTAGTAGTCAATGGCTTCGTTAAACTGGTACGACTGTCGTAAGGCCTCGGCAAGATAAAAGTAAACCATTGTATTGAGATCGGAAGTTGATGCATCCTTCAGGTATTTCAGCGCCATCTCTACATCTCTTGTCCCGTAAAGGTAACATACACCCAATGCATACTTTATTTCAGGATCGCGGGGGAATTGGACAAGTAGTTCCTTGTATTTAGGGATTGCCTTAGTGTAGCTTTTTGCATTTAGTAATGAGTCAGCCATAGCTCTCTGCATGCCTCCACTTTTTGCTCCGATGCTATCTACCTGACACCACGATGAAACTGATGAAAAGAAAAATGGGAGTAAGGCTATTATTTTCAACCACTTCATATCTTCAATGCGTTGGAATATTTTAAGACATTCAAAAATAGTGTATTAAAGCCAAATTGAAAAATATTAATTTTTAAAGTAGGGTATTTTTAAAATGGGTTGTAACAAAAAGATAGTAATTTAACATAAAACTCCTTGCCATGAAAGTAAATCAAAGCATAGCCATAAGCGAGAACGGGTTTATATTCAACCCAATTACAGGAGACACATTCACACTTAACGATTCCGGCTTTCAAATTTTAACAATGCTAAAATCCGGAAAATCGCAAGATGAAATTAAGGATAAGTTGCTTTCAGAGTATGAAGTTGACGAGTTAGTCCTGGAAAGGTATTTACAGGATTTTATTAGCGATTTAAAGCGGAATAATTTACTACTTGAGGAGTAGGACCATGGAGCGTAAAAAAATAACAATAGCCATTACCGGCCTCAATAATATTGATAGCCCGGGGCCTGGTATGCCAGTAATTAGAGGCATAAAAGAGTCGACTGACTTTGATACCAGAATAGTTGGTTTGGCTTACGATCACCTAGAACCCGGAATCTACATGAAGGAATGGGTGGATAAAACCTACATGATTCCTTACCCCTCAAAAGGTAAAGAGGCATTATTTGAAAGAATCAAGGAAATCAATGCTAAAGAAAACATCGATCTGATTATTCCCAATTTCGATGCTGAACTTTTCTCGTTTATAAAGCTTGAAAAACAAATTAACCAGCTTGGTATTAAAACATTTCTTCCTACCCTGGAGCAGTTTGAGGAGCGGCATAAATCAAGCTTGCCAGAGTACGGTAAAAAGTATGGCGTAAATGTTCCAAAAAGCGAAGAGGCGTACAGTATGAATGACCTTGCAAATGTTTTACGTTCATATACATACCCAGTCATGGTAAAGGGAAAATACTATGATGCCTACAAGGCATACTCTCAGGAACAGGCTCAAGCCTATTTTTTGAAAGTGTCAGCTAAGTGGGGGTATCCTGTAATTGTGCAGGAATTTGTTGAAGGAACCGAAGTGAACGTAATTGCCCTTGGCGATGGGAATGGGCAGGTGATTTCAGCGGTTGCCATGCGTAAGCAGTATATTACAGACAAAGGCAAAGCCTGGGGAGGGGTAACCATCGCGGACGATTCAATGCTTGAGCTAACTCATAAAATCATTTCACAAACAAAGTGGAGGGGTGGCATGGAGCTGGAGCTTATTCGCACAGCCGATAACAAGCTATATATCCTTGAAATAAATCCTCGAATTCCGGCTTGGGTTTACCTTGCTGTTGGTGCCGGACAAAATTTACCCGAAGCATTAGTAAAGCTTGCCATGGGAATAGATGTTAAGCCCTACACGTCTTACGAAATTGGGAAAATGTTTATCCGTTACTCATGGGATATGATAGTAGATATTGACATGTTTTCAAAGCTGGTAACCAGTGGAGAATTGTAGAATACTAAAAGGTTAAACTAATGGAAAAGAAAAATTTTGAACGTCCAACCATCACAAAGCTAACGCCCGGAATGCCCTCAAAGCATGGCGTAGGCATTGCAGTAGCACCTGTGCAATTTATTGATGGTATAAAAGTTGACGAACTAATTGAAAAGTATGGCTCCCCACTTTATATCTTTTCGGAATCGGTAATTCGCAAAAATGTTAATGATTTAAAACGCGCATTTAGCGTGCGTTACCCAAAAGTGCAAATTGCATGGAGCTATAAAACTAACTACCTGGATGCCATTTGCAGGGTTTTTCATCAGGAAGGATCATGGGCCGAAGTGGTTTCGGGATTTGAATACGAAAAGGCTCGACTCAATGGCATTCCCGGTGAACATATTATTTTTAACGGCCCAGGAAAAACAGAGGCCGAACTTTTAAGGGCAGCTAAGGAGGGTGCTTACATTCACATTGATCATTTCGATGAGCTTTTCCTTCTTGCCAAGGTATGTCAAGCCAATAGTGTTAATGCCCGGGTTGCTATTAGGGTCAACATGGATGTAGGTATTTATCCCAAATGGGATAGGTTTGGGTTTAACTATGAAAATGGCGAGGCTTGGGACGCAATTAACAGAATAATGGCAAATCCCCAGCTTAAGTTAATGGGTTTGCACACCCATATCGGAACATATATAATGACAACCGATGCATACCGCATTGCTGCTGCAAAGCTGTCGGAACTAGCGGCCAGTATTGCGCAAAAGTTTAACCATTACATAGCATATATCGATATGGGTGGTGGTTTTGCATCGCGTAACACCCTGCGAGGTGCATACCTTTCTGGTGAAGATACAACCCCCTCGTTCGATGAGTATGCTGATGCCATAACCTCAGCAATTATCAACTCACAAATTAAACCCGATAAATTACCCACTGTAATTCTTGAAACAGGGAGAGCATTGATTGACGATGCAGGAAGTATAGCAGGTACAGTTTTAGCAAATAAACGGCTTACCGATGGACGCAGGGCCTTAATTGTAGATGTTGGTGTTAACTTACTTTTTACATCGTTTTGGTACGACCACAAGATAAATCCCACACAGTCTCATTCGGGCTTAGTTGAGGAAACCGTAATATATGGCCCTCTCTGTATGAATATTGATGTATTGCGCCCATCAATTATGTTTCCTCCCTTGAAAACAGGTGAGCACTTTTTGATATCCCGAACGGGTGCCTACAATAACACCCAGTGGTTACAGTTTATTACCACCAGGCCTAACGTTATACTAATTGATACAAACCGAAAAACACATATTATCCGTAAAGCTGAGAGCATTGATAGCATTGTTTCAAATGAGAATATTCCAGATCACCTAAAGTAAACCATCAGCATACTTGTTTATGAGAGCAATAAACGGATTAAATACAATCATTAAGGGACTAATCAGGAGTTACTCGCAAATCTTTTTTTCAAGCGAATACTCTTTAGCCATTCTTTTGTTACTCATAACGTTTATCGATTTTTCGATTGGTATTGCTGGGTTGGTTTCAGCATTAGTAGCCACACTTACATCTTATCTGATAAAACTAGATAGGGAAACAACCGCTAAGGGCTTATATGGTTTTAATGCTTTACTGGTTGGATTTGGGTTAGGATTTTACTATGATATTAGCATTACACTTCTGCTTTTGGCTGCCATTGCCGGATTTTTTACATTACTTGTTAATATTACACTACAGGGAGTTTTAGGAAAGTACTACTTACCTTACCTATCGCTTCCATTTGTGTTAAGCATGTGGCTAGTGCTAAGTGCTACTTGGCAGCTGACATCAACCGAAATAAATCAGAGTAGTGTCTACCTACTCAATAGAATTTTTGATGTTGGCGGTTTTAATTTTATTGCCATTCACGACTGGTGGCTTAACCATGTAAAATCCAATTTCATTAATGGTTATTTTATATCGTTGGGCTCTATATTCTTTCAGTTTAATGTGCTAGCCGGGGTTTTGGTAGCATTGACATTGATGGCATACTCACGAATTGCATTTTCGTTATCGGTTATTGGGTACAGCGTGGCTTATATTGCCTATTTAACTTTTGGTCTAGATTTGACTACGTTGGGGTATAGCTATATTGGGTTTAACTTTATTCTTAGCGCAATTGCCATTGGGGGGTATTACTATATACCCTCAACGGCTTCGTACTGGTGGGCTGTGGCCATTACACCTGTAATTGCAATGGTAACTATTGGGCTAGCAATTATTTTTAAAACGCTTGGCTTGCCAATCCTTTCGCTACCCTTTAATATTGTTGTACTTATGTTTATTTACTCCATGCGTTTTAGGATTTCGGTTTCTGGGTTAAGGGAAGTGATGGTGCAGGAAGGGAAACCCGAACTAAATCTTTACTCCTATCAATCGTTTGCTAAACGTTTTCCCAATTATGGGTGGATTAGGATTAGGTTACCTTTTTACGGAGTTTGGACCGTAAATCAAGGTCATCATGGCAATTATACTCACAAAGGGGAGTGGGCGCATGCATGGGATTTCATTGTTTTAGACTCCGATGGTAAACAGTTTAAAAGTGATGGTCATTTACAAACCGATTATTATTGTTACGGGAAAAATGTAATTGCTCCTGCCGATGGCGAAGTGGTTGAGGTTGACGACGGTGTTGATGATAATCCTGTAGGTGAAATAAATATTAATAAGAATTGGGGAAATACCGTAATAATTAGGCATGCAGCTGGTTTGTATTCCAAGCTTTCGCACCTCAGAAAGGGTTCAATTACCGTTAAGGTTGGCGATAAAGTAAAGTTTGGAACAAAAGTAGGTGAGGTTGGCAATTCAGGGCGTTCAGCTTACCCCCACCTCCATTTTCAGATTCAGGCAACCGAGTACATTGGCTCCAAAACCATTAAATACCCGTTATCATCATACATTGTTAATGATACTGAACTCAAAACATTCGATTATCCCGCTACTGACCAAAATGTTTGCAATATTGAATCTGATCCATTGCTTAATTCTATGCTAAACTTTAAACCTGGCAAGTTGATTAGCTGGGAAGTTCAACATGAAAATATTACTGAAAATATAACGTGGGAAGTGGGTATTACCTATTTAAATAAGCTATTTATAAAGTGCAATAAAACAAATTCTAAAGCATTCTTTGAGCTTGATGATGTGTATTTCTACTTTACCCATTTTGAGGGAAGTAAAAAATCACTATTATACAAATTTTACCTTGCTGCATATAGGATACCCTTAACCTATTTTGAAGGGATAAAGGTATCTGATTCAATACCCGTAAATAAATGGTTTGGTGGAATAGCTCTTTACCTCCATGATTTTATTGCGCCATTCATTCAATTATTGCAAGCTGAATACAGGGTAAAGGTTAAAAGAATTGGAAGCGAATTTGACATCGAAGGTTTTAGGTTCGAAACAACCGTTGAGGGCAGATTTCTAAATAGAACAGTTCTAACAGAAAGATTTGATTTAGAAATTCGTGCAAACGGTAAAGTAGAAATTATTCAGGAACAAAATAATACCCTTGCGAAATGCGAACTATAATTGTTATAGTTTCAGTTTTGGTGTTAACCTACAGGCTAGGTGCACAAACCGATATTGCATCGCTTGATAGGTTAAACTATCAATATTTCCTTGGTAAGGATTATAAGAATTTAAAAAGGACTGCCAAAGAAATTTTAAATCAGGGGAATGATTACTACTACCTAAGGATGAGGTTAGGTATTTTGGCCTATGAAAATCAAAGGTATGCTTATGCGTATCGAAATTTTACTCGCGCTAAACAGCAAAATCCTTTCGATACTGTAACAAACGAATATTTGTACTATTGCTACCTTCTGGCAGGCAGGCAGGCTGATGCACTTCAATTTCTCCGCACCCTTTCCGAGAACGATAAAAATAGTCATTTAAAATCCTTACCCATGGCTAAGGCTCCTGAACTAATATTAAGCTATTCATATACAGGATACGATGTCAAAAAATATCACACCAACCCCTTAAACTTTGAGGCCATTGAAAATCTGGCTGTATTAAATGCAGGATTAGCTTTCAATTTTTCAGAAAGGGCTAACGGTTTTTTCCAGTACTCTAATACCAGTAAAGTAGCTACTTTTTACTCACCCTCCGATCCCTCAGGCAATTACGATACATACAAACAAAATCAATTTTATTTTAGTTACAAAAGCCAAATTACTCAAGGTTTTGAGTTTTCAGGGTATACCCACTGGGTATTTTTTACCGATGTATCGAACGTTTCTACTTTTGGGCGCAGGAGTTCTTCCATAAATTTATCAACCGAATCGTTATTTGGATTAAACTTTACATTAATAGGTTGGTATCTGAGAGGGGTTATTAATTTCAACTACAGCAACTTTGCAAATTCAAATCAGTTTGCTACGGAGGCTTACATCACCTATTTGCCTTTTTCAAATTTAAACCTGTATTCAACGGTTAGTGGTTTTTACCAATTGGATAAAAACTGGGGAGGTACTTATCAGTCGAATTTTGATGTTGGTTTCAAAGTATTTAAATATTTATGGGTTGAATCCGGGATGATGATTGGCAATTCTTTCTTGTATTCACGTAATTTAGGCAGGGAACTGAACAACTCATTTATCATTCCTTCTAAAAGTTTTTATGGTAGTTTAGTTATCCCTGCTAAAAAGTTTTTTTTAAGGGTTGGGGGTCATTACTCTGAGATAAACAACTATTCCTGGGATTTGGTGAATTATACTAAAACATCAAAGCTAGTACTTAATGCATTTGGAGTAAATGCTACATTAACCATTAAATTTCAATAGCTATGAAGGTCAAAAATCTAATCTTACTGGTGCTGACAACTATGTCGGTAAACTTAGCGGCTCAAGATTTTGCTAAACTATCAGTAGCATTCACTGAAAGCTATGCTAAGGAAAAGGAAGGCAAGTATGCCGATGCTGCAAAACCCCTAAAGGCCATGTACGATGAAAAATCGTATGAGGTTAATTTAAGGTTGGGATGGTTAACATACCTGCAAGGTCAATTTAGCGAATCGGTAGGCTACTACTCAAAAGCTATAGAGCTTATGCCCTATGCCATTGAACCCCGGTTGGGAATTGTACTCCCCGCATCAGCAATGGGTAATTGGGGTTCAGTAGTTGAGCAGTATAACAAGATACTTTCCATTGACCCTAATAATACTCTTGTGTTGTATCGTATGGGTATGATAAGCTATGAGAATAAGGATTTTAAAAAGGCTTACACTTACTTTGAAAAGGTAGTAAATCTTTACCCCTTTGACTATTACAGCGTACTAATGCTGGGTTGGACTAATTACCAGTTAGGGAAAACAAAGGAAGCCAAGATACTTTTCCAAAAGGCCTTACTTTACGACCCTACAAGCGCAAGCGCTAAGGAGGGATTAAGCTTACTGAAATAGTATCAATTGTTTTGGCGATTTAACGTTTCATAGCCCGGTCCATTTCGCGCCGGGCATCTTTATGTTTAAGGTCTTCGCGCTTGTCATGTAACTGTTTACCGCGTGCAAGGGCAATGTCAACCTTTGCAAGCCCACGCTGGTTGATGAATAGCTTTAGGGCAATGATGGTTAACCCTTTCTCTTCCGAACGTCGTTTCAGCTTAATAAGTTCCTTTCGGGTGAGCAGTAGTTTACGCTCCTGCTTGGGGTCGTGGTTATTGTATGTACCCCAGGCATACTCAGCTATGTGGAGCCCTTTAATCCAAAGCTCTTCGCCTATAAAGTGGCAGTAAGAGTCCACAAAGCTGGCTTTACCCATTCTTATCGATTTTATTTCGGTCCCTTTCAGCACTATTCCTGCGGTGAAGGTTTCAATAATCTCATACTGAAACGTGGCCTTTTTGTTTTTTATAACTATGTTATTCTTGTTTTCCATGTGTTTCAGGGGTTTTAAGTGGTTTACGGGTAATTCCTACTAGCCGGTAAACGTAAAGCATCAGCAGAATAGCAATAATTGCAATTAGCATATAGTTTTTTGCGATTAGTAGTGGCTGGCTAAAGAAGTTGGTTGCAATAAGTATGGCTGCTGTACCCGAAACAAATAGTAATAAACCAAACCATACCAAACGGTTTAGCTCATTCAGCTTGTTTGTCGGATTAGGGTGGCGTAACTTTACCATTGCTCACAACCTTTAGGTCTGCAAATTTAGCTATTTTTACCTGCTTAACTACTGTTGTGTAGATGTTGGATAGTAAATATGATTTAGTTGCCATAGTTGGCCCAACGGCAAGTGGTAAAACCCAACTCGCTGCTCACCTGGCCGCCCGGGTAAATGGCGAAATAATTAGCGCCGATTCCCGACAGGTTTATAGGGGTATGACCATTGGAACCGGAAAGGATTTGGACGATTATGTTGTTGAAGGGAGGTTAATCCCTTACCATCTTATTGATATTGTTGATGCGGGCTATAAGTTTAACGTCTTTGAGTATCTACAGCATTTTATTGATGCATACAACGATATAAAAAAACGCAACCGCCTACCAATACTTTGTGGTGGGAGTGGTCTCTATATCGATGCGGTGCTGCGAGGGTATAAGCTATTGCCAGTTCCTGAAAATCCTGAACTCCGACGAGAGCTGGAAGCTAAGACAGATGAAGAGCTGGCTACCATTCTTGCATCGTACAAAAAATTGCATAATACCACCGATTTGGATACCCGCAAAAGGACAATCAGGGCGATTGAGATAGAGGAGTACTACCAACGTCAACCTGTTGATCCTAAGCCATTCCCGCAAATTAGGAGCATAATTTTTGGTGTGAAACACCAGCGTGCTGCCGAGATGAAACGTATCAGGGAGCGTCTTGCTCAGCGCTTAAATGCTGGCATGATTGATGAGGTGAAGGCGCTCTTGAATGCAGGTCTCACTCCCGACGATCTTATTTACTATGGACTTGAATACAAGTATATTACCGAATATCTGATTGGAAAACATTCCTACGACGAAATGTTTGAAAAGCTTTACATTGCCATACGGCAATTTGCTAAAAGGCAAATGACCTGGTTCCGGGGGATGGAACGTAAGGGGTTTACCATTAACTGGATAGCTGGTGAGTTGACCCTTGAGGAAAAAATATCGTTAGTTCTTAATAAAATCAAAGAATAGCCTTACGCTCTTTTCTTTTGAATATCAGTAAATCGTTGTCGGAATAAACCCTGGTAAAGTATAGGGGAGTAAACAGAAAAATAATTGGAGAGAAGTGCGTTGCAAGGAAAGGGATTTCCTCTCCTGCTATACCAAGAGTAAATGTAGGTTTTTGAAGTTGTGCAACATTCCTTAAGGCCTGATTAAACATGCCCAAATCCAGAGCGTAGGTTCGGAATAGGTAATGGTTAACTAACGATATTGAGCAAAATACGATAAAGAATACCGTGAGAATTACTACAAACCAATAAATTTGTTTCCTGTTCCGGTGCATTTCAAATATTTACATGATGTAAATATAAAAAAAAACGGGAGTAACCCTTAAGGAACTCCCGTTTTATTATGGATTTGATTCAGTATTTACTTTAACCACTTATCGAGCCAGCCAAAAAACTCGCGTTGCCAAACAACGGCTTCCTGTGGTTTTGTAACAAAATGGGTGCCGTTGGGGAAGAATAGCAGTTTACTTGGTACGCCGAGTAGTTGCGCAGCCCCAAATGCTTCGAGGCTTTGGGTGTAAGGTATACGGTAATCATGCTCACCCACTATAATCATAATAGGAGTATCCCAGTTTTTAACAAACTTATGGGGCGAGTTGGCGTAGCTTCGCTGTGCTACTTTGTTATCGGTTTCCCATGGCGCGCCGCCAAGGTCGAAGGTGGGGAAGAATAGTTCCTCGGTTTGGGGGTAGAACGATTCCAGGTTAAACATGCCGCAGTGGGCAATAAACGCTTTAAAGCGTTTCTGGTGGTGTCCGGCAAGGTAGAACACTGAGTAACCACCGTAGCTTGCGCCTACACAACCCAGCTTATCCTCATTAACCCAAGGTTCTTTCTTAACATCATCAATGGCGCTTAGGTAATCCTTAATGTTTTGTCCGCTGTAATCGCCTGAGATTTGGCGGTTCCATTCCTGCCCAAACGATGGAACACCACGGCGGTTAGGAGCCACCACAACGTAACCATTGGCTGCCATAATCTGGAAGTTCCAGCGATAGCTCCAGAACTGGCTTACGGTGCTCTGCGGGCCACCCTGGCAGTAAAGTAGGGCGGGATACTTCTTTGTGGAGTCGAAATCGGGAGGAAGGATTACCCAAACAAGCATCTTTTTCCCATCGGTTGTGGTAACCCAGCGTTCACGAACTTCGCCCATCTTAATATGGTCGTAAATATGCTTATTGGTAAAGGTTAGCTGAGTGGCCTCGCCGGTTTGCTCATTAATCCGGTAAAGCTCGGTAGCCATGCTCATGCTCATGCGGCTTGCAGTAAGTACGCCGTTGGAGTACTGGCAGCTGGTGTAGTCGTGCTTGCCAGTAGTGAGCTGGGTAATTTTTGATGTGGCAACATCAACCTTGTAGAGCTGCTCAGTACCCTTAATCCCACTAGTAAAGTAAATATTTCGGCTATCGTTGTCCCAAACGTAGTACTCAACATTCTGGTCAAAACCCTCGGTAAGATAGGTTTTCTTGTTGTTATTGGTGTTGAGAATAAAAAGTCTTTTCTGATCCGATTCGTAAAGAGGGGTGGCCATACTCCACCAGCTGATGAAGACTCCGTTAGGAGAGAATCGTGGGTAGCGGTCGTAACCGGGATTGCCATCGGATAGGTTTGTGGTGATTCGGGTTTTTAGATCGTACAGGTAGATATCGGAGTTGGTGCTCATGGCGTAGTCCTTCCCATAAAGTTTCTTTGAGGCGTAAACAATCTTATCGCCGCTTGGGCTCCACTGCACTTCATCCATGTCGAAATCGGTAGCCATGGGGGTATCCCACTTTTCACCCTCGTTGATATCAATGGCATTTTCTACCCCATTTTCAGTGTAATCGGCAACAAACAGGTGGCTAAACTTGCCATCTTCCCAGTAATCCCAGTGGCGATACATCAAATCATCAATTATCCGTACCTTGGCCTTTGGCATGTCCGGATGTATATCCTCGGTTTGGTCAACCATCTTCACATCCTTGGCGTACACTATTTTTTTGCCATCGGGCGAAAAGGCAAAGCCGTTAATATCAAAATCGAAGTTAGTGAGCTGTTTGAGGCCGGTTCCATCGATTTTTACTTCCCAAATTTGCGAGGAACCACTACGGGTGGACAGGAAGCGTATGGCTTGGCCATCGGCACTCCACTGAATATTCGATTCCGAGCCTTGCTCATCGGTCAGCATTACTGGCTCTCCACCCTCGGTAGGAATTAGGTAGATATTTGTTACTCCCTTATTCTCCTGTAGGTTGTAGTAGGTTGTGGTGTAGGCAAGTAGTTTGCCATCGGGCGAGATGACCGAACTCCCAATACGTCCGAATTTCCACATGATCTCAGGTGTGAGAAGGCCCTTGTCCTTTTCCTCCTGGGTTAACGATACGTCAATCTTTAGAGGTTCCTTAACTTGTTTTTCGGTATCGGTACAGCCCGAACCGCCAATAATTATTGCCATTGCAGCAAGACAGATTGGTTTTACAATTCGTTTCATGGTGCTTTGGGTTAGGTTACACAATTTTGACCCTAAAGTTAGCATTTGGTTAAATATCAACCTATGATTTTTACTTTACTTCTTTTTTTAGTCAAATTAAAAGACTAGGGATAAATTAATTTTTACTTTTGTTCAAAACTACTAATGCCATGCGAAAACTATTTCCTTTGGTACTGCTTCTATCTGTCCTATCTGCCTGCAATAGCAGCAATAAGCTGAACACAAATGCCATATCCTACGACGATGTGGAACACGATATAATGGTGCTTTCGGCCGATAGCATGATGGGACGTGCACCATTTACCGTGGGCGAAGTAAGAGCGACCGCATACATTCAAAACAGGATGAAGGACTTAGGGCTTGTGCCCGCTTTTGGTGATACATATTTTCAGGATGTTCCCATGGTTTCCATTACAACTCATTTACCCGAACAGGTTGATGTAGGTTTGGCAAGCGGTAAGCTTAGCCTTAAGGTTGATGACGATATCTGCCTGTGGAGTCCAACCACTCGGGCAAAGGTTGAAATATCCAAAGCACCCTTGCTATTTTTGGGTTTTGGAATAAACGCACCAGAGTATGGCTGTAACGATTTCAGGGATATAGATGTAAAGGGCAAGATCATTGTGGTTTTGGTGAACGACCCCGGTTACTACCTGCTTGACTCATCGCTTTTTACTGGCTATGCCATGACCTATTACGGACGCTGGCGCTATAAGTTTGAGGAAGCCGAACGCCAAGGAGCGCTTGGCTGCATAATTGTTCATGAGGATGGTCCTGCAGGTTACCCATGGGCGGTTGCGGGTAGCAAGAGCAACAGCCCAATACTTTACGTTGATAGTAAAGAACTCGATACTCCGGCGTGCACTCTTAATGGCTGGATAACCCGTGAGGCCGCCGAGCAACTATTCAGTCGCTGTGGCTATAGCTACGAGGCGATAAAGAAACAGGCTACCAGTAAGGATTTTAAACCTATAAACCTAAACGCAACATTGTCTCTAAGCTTAAGTAATAGTGTAGAGCGTTCAGTATCAAAGAATGTCGCAGGTTACATTAAGGGGGCTGAGAAACCCGATGAGTTTATTGTATATACCGCTCACTGGGATCACCTTGGGGTTGGGCGCCCACTAAATGGCGATTCCATCTACAATGGAGCATCGGATAATGCTGCCGCAATAGCATGGATGCTATCCATTGCTAAGGTATTTAAGCAAGCCGATGCACCCAAACGCTCAATTATCTTCCTTGCGCCTACCGCTGAGGAGTCGGGACTGTTTGGCTCGGAGTACTTTGTTAAGCATTGCCCGTTCGATATAACAAAGGCTATAGCCTGCATAAACTACGATGTGGTTCTTTTCCTCGGAAAGTTCAAGGATGTAACCGTAACCGGTTACGGACACTCGAATCTCGATAGTCTTTTACAGGTGGTTGCAGAGGAACACGACCGCTACATTGCCCTTGACCCAAATCCCGAAAATGGAATGTTTTACCGGTCCGACCAGTTACCATTTCTTAAAGCCGGTGTTCCCGCAATTTTTGCGAAAGGGTATTCGCATCAGGTTGAGTTGGGGCGGGAAAAAACTCTTGAGCTTATTCAGGATTACTGGCAAAACGTTTACCATAAACCTTGCGACGAGTATAATCCGCAGCGCGATAGGTTAGATGGTTTGGTTGACGATGCGGTTCTGTTCTACGAAGTTGGTAACAAGTTGACGAATAGTAATATCTATCCGCAATGGCGCAAAGCATCGGAGTTTTACAGGTAACCTGCCGACGTTTAATCGAGATTCGTCAATTGAATTTTCAATTGACGAATCCCTCTAAAAATATTGCTGCGTTCCAATTTTTTTGCCCGGTTAAGTTAGTTAATCTATGGTATTTAGAATTAACTGCTCACATTACCTCTAACTTCTTCTAACATCATCTTATTCCGTCTATTCCGACTCATTCCGGCACAAAACAGACTTTTAACTTTTAACTTTTAACGGTTCACGGTTCACGAACATAAAGCTCTCCAACCCCCTCATATCCTCAATTCTTCTTTTAACTTTTAACTTTTCACTAGTCCTAACTCCCTCTAACTTCCTCTAACTCCGTCATATTCTTAATTCTTCCGGTTCACGGTTCACGGTTCACGTTTAACTTCCTCTAACTTCCTCTAACTTCCTCATATTCCAGCTTATTCTGGCTCATTCCGACTCATACCTCAAGAAATTAACCCGGTTGAATTTGCTAGTTCATTGCATTTGGGTTTAAATATTAATGTTATTTTTATGCCGGGATTCGATGTTTCAATTCGCGTTTTCAATTTTTACTATTTGTTTAAACAACAGTAACTAAACCTTATACTAGGATGGACTTTAACAGTTTCATTAAATCCTTGAGCGAAATCAGCGAGAGGCGGTTGATGTATGCGCTTATTGCGGTCATACTTTTTATCGACATGACAATACTTGTACTAAGCAATGGCTATTCCGGCGGTTCTTACTCCGTTATGCATTACCAGTTTGCCCGTTGGGCATTTGTTAATCCTGAGAATCTTTTGAATTCCTGGGCAAATCCCATTTATACATTACTTGCTGCTCCTTTTGCTCTGCTTGGTTTTAAATCGCTGCAGCTCATGAACATCATGCTGGGAATACTATCGGGTTACTTTGCCTACAGGGTTGCCAAGGAGTTGAAAATGAAAACCCCGCTGCTGGCTTTGGTTATCTGCAGCTTTACCCCCGTTTTTATGATGACTTTCTTTGGGGGCACAACCGAAATTATGTTTGCCTTTGTGGCCATACTGGGCACATTCCTTCTTATCAAGGATAAATTTTTTGCTGGTGCAGTGGTTGTATCAATGCTACCCCTAATCCGTCTTGACGGTTTTATCCTGTTGCCAGTTTACGCAATCTATTTTTTACGCTGGCACAGGGTTAAGTATTTGCCCCTTCTACTAAGTGCAACGGTGTTATACAGTTTAATAGGATTGATGTTTGGTAAGAGCCTTTTCTGGCTTTTTGAAGGGGTAAAGCTATGGAGCGATAGTATTTACGGGCATGGCTCATTTACTCAGTTTATTGTTCGTAGCCCAGGATTTTTTGGGATACCCAACGAGATATTCTTTGTAACCGGATTGGTAGCAGGGTTATGGCTTTACATCCGTGAACGTAAGGAGTACTCACAGGAGTTTGTGCTGGTTGTTTTGCCATTTGTCATCTACTTTCTTGCCCACTCCTTTGCCTGGTGGCAGGGTATTGGCAATTCGCAGGGTTTATCGCGCTACATGGCTGCCATAGTGCCATTTATGGCCGTAATGGCAACTCGCGGTCTTTACTTATTTGCCAAGATGTTCTTCATTATTTTCAAAAGCGAAGCGGTGCGTATTGGTGCACTTATCCTTGGGTTTGCTTCAATAATCCACATCCCGTTTGCCATTCAAAATTACCCGGTTTCGCTTTCATCAACCGATTGGGCTTTATCCGATGCTGCCAGCTACATTAAGGAAAATGGTTTAAGCGATAAAAGGATTTACTTTACTAACCCAACAGTATTCTACTATCTCAATAAGAATCCAAAGTGTAGTAGCTGCATTGAGGTAAAGAACACTGCTGAACTTAATTCGATGCAGTATGGCGATTTGTTTATTTACGATGTTGCACTGGGTGCGGTGAACAAAATCAACTTCGATTCGTTGCTTACCTCTGCCCAATTCAGATTGATACAGGTATTTAACCCCGAAACACCAGTATATGCCTTTGGTAAACCTTACCAGGTTGCTTTGCTGGAGCGTACCAACCCCGACACCCTAACCGTAAGCGAGAATCATAAGATTGTTTCGGGCGCAAATAAAACTTTCATTACCCTTGTTAGGTACGATTTTGATACTGCAACGCCTACCGATACCGCCACTGTGTCAACCTCAAAGATTAACCGTTCAGCGTATTTCCGCATACCCAAAAGGAAAAAGAATTACCTGGTTAGTACCCTTAAACTCGATTCCATCCAGCCCGTCCAGCCCATTGAGTTAAAGGTATCGTACCGTCAGTTCCGAAAAACCTCCGATGAGAACCTAAGGTATTTTGTCGAGGCCATTTCCAATGGGGATTCTATGTATGAAAGGGTTTTTGAAGTAAATACCCCCGATACGGCCAACCCCGATGAGTGGCACGACGTAAGCTTCAACATAATCCTGCACAACATTGAGGTAACCCCTGAGCTTACTATCAGAATGGGATTCTGGAACAAGCGTAAGGGTGAGTTCCTTATTGACGACTATAGGGTTGAGGTAAGGGTAAAATAACTAGTCTGATGCCTATTTTTCTTGTATCGGTATAAATTTTAGCAAAAACTTTTAAGCCAAAAACCATGTGCATCTGCAGATGCACATGGTTTTTCAATCTGACTTATTTGTGGTGAGTACCTTTATATTATTAAAAGCATTATTTGTAAAATGCAGAACAACATTAAAACCACTTATTTAATAGATTTTTGATACTTCTAAAGTAGAACGCTATAAGTACTCCCAGAAAGATAATGACACTGATTATTTTAATAGTGACAGAATGGGAGTTAGCAAGTATAACTAACAATACCAAAAATAGACCAAAAGTTCTTGTACCTTTCGAACCTTTCATGTTACATAAAAAATTATAAACAAAAATATTAGCAGCCTAAACAGGCAAGTGTGCCTATTCCAAATAAAACGCCTGCAGCTACACCACATGGGCCGCAACCAAAACCCGATACAATACCAAGACCCGTTATTGCTTGTCCCATAAATTCATTCGTATCGAGCATGCAACCCATACATGTACTGAAGCACTCACCATAGGTTCTTGCCTCAGAATAATTACATGGAGCCAAAGACTTGTTGACAGAATCAAGTTTAATAAAATCCTTAATCATGTATTTTTCATCCTTAGTTTTCTCTATTATAAATAGATATGTAACATTACCACCAAGTTGGTCCTTGTAGTTAACATAAGTGGTATAAAGCAAAATGCTATCATTTTTATTATCAATATTTTGCGTTGCTGATTCTACTACTATTTTACCTTTTGTTTCATCTAAAGCTTCAAATGAAAATGATTGATAACCATTTTTGATGTTTTTTCCCATGAATTTATAAATTTCGGATTCTTGATTAAGCTTTTGGTCTGTCTTTAAGATTATAAATTTTCGACTATTTACATCAAAGAATTGGGACAAGAACTCCTTCATAATTACAGTTTCTCTATTTAAGTCTTCTGTTTTTTCTGATTTACATGAAGCTAAAATTAACAAAGAAAACGCAATAAATATTATTTTTTTCATTTTTCTAGTTTATTAAATTGATCCTACTCTTTTCAAGGTTTTCGGTTCCCCTTTTGATTAATTTTGGCCAATACTAATCATGTGCAAAAAAAAAATTAAAAAAAACATAAAAAAAAAATTAACACAAATTAACACATTAATGTTTAACATAAAAAATTAAAGGAGTCATTTCCGATTATTAGTACGCAGTTTTAAAATAATTAAATAAAGTAGATAGTGGTAATAGGCAGATTGTCAATCTACTAGAATCAAGTCAATCAGTGTTATCTGTGTTCTATTATTTGACTATCGCTATACAATTTAGCACAGACAATTTATGAAACAAATATTATCCATAGTCGTAAAATAAGTTTACTTAAAAGCATTATATTTGCAGTTCAATCAGTCAGAGGGGCTGACGTGGTTTTGACAGCAAGTAGAATGGGTTTGTAAGCATGCCGAGCGTCGTGAGGCCGGCTCGTTAATCCCGGGCACAAACCAATAAACGGCGAAACTAACTACGCTCTCGCTGCCTAATAACTCCAGGAGTTAAGGCTTAATCCCTACGCCAAGGATGCGTGGGGACGAGATGTCCCGCCGGGAATTACGCCCTGTTGTTTCCGGCATATGGGGCACCGATCAAACGGGGATAGTCGGGGCGACACCTTTAAACCCCGATGAAACAAACAAAGGTTAAGGATTGGTTCGGTTGCCTTTCACCTGGCCAATCCCGACAATCAAGAAAGGCTAAGCATGTAGAAAGCAAGCTGGTTCCTTGTTTGGACGAGGGTTCGATTCCCTCCAGCTCCACTTTAACGCATTCATTCGAATTCAAAACGCCCTAAAATGTAGATTTTTAGGGCGTTTTTGTTTATGAACTATTTGATATTTTAATATTTTACCTTGGCATAAACAACAGTTCTATAGTTTGTATTTCTGTATCTTAAACATTTGTTTAATCAAAGTTTTTATAAACAATCCAAATTAGTTTGAATCATTTTGTATACTTTTGGAATAAAATTCAGTTTTATGTCAAATTTTATTACCAATAGTAATGCAAAAGACCTTAAGGAAAGGCTTTCGGAAATAATAGGTGTTAGCAAAGAACTTAAATTTTTGGTGGGGTTCTTTTACTTTTCAGGCATTAGTGAACTATATGATTCGCTAAAAGCAAATCCCGATGTGGAACTTAAAATTCTGGTAGGGCTCGATGTAGATTTTCTGAATCGGGATTTGGTGGAGTATGCATATGGGAGCAACCAATCCGACGAGGCAAAACTTAACGGCTTTTTCAACTCCATTAGAAAGTCCATTAACAGCGACAGCTTCGATAGCAAGGAGTTTTATGAGCAGGTTAGATTTTTTATAAATCTCATTCAGAACGACAAGCTTTTAATTAGAAAAACATTCAATCCCAATCACTCAAAGCTTTATCTATTTAAGTTTAATAACCACCAGATTATTCGGAAAAACCTTTTCATTACTGGAAGCAGCAATTTAACCCGTAGGGGGATTAGCACCCAGGAAGAGTTTAATGTTGAGATTTCCGATTACGGATTTAGCGATGCCGAAAAGTACTTTGATGAGCTATGGGAAAGGGCAGTCAAAATCAATGAGGTTGAACTGGCCAAGAAAAAACTTATTGAGATTATTGAGAACGAAACGCTCATAAAAGAGATTACCCCTTTTGAGGCATACTGTCTTATTCTTAAAAGTTTTCTCGACACCTTTGAGCATAAAAGTTTGAAAACATACGTTATTGAACTTCTTAAGAAAAATGGGTACAAGCAGTATAGGTATCAAACCGATGCTGTTAGCCAGGCATTAGCAATCATCGAAAACCATAATGGCGTTCTTATTGCCGATGTGGTAGGGCTTGGGAAAACCATTATTGCCTGTACCATTGCCAAACAGTTAGGTAAACGAGGCGTGGTTATTTGTCCTCCGGGCTTAATGGGCGACAAAAACAAGACCGAAGGATGGACAAAATACTTGGAACAGTTTGAACTGTACGACTGGGAGGTACGCTCTGTTGGTGATTTGGAGTCGACCCTTGAACTGGTGAAAGGTAACCCCGATTTTGAGGTTATTATTGTGGACGAGGCCCACAGGTTCAGGAATCAGGATACCCAGAACTATGAATTACTGATGAACATCTGTAGGGGCAGAAAGGTCATACTGCTTACGGCCACTCCATATAACAATAAGCCCGGCGATGTATTGGCCCTGCTAAAACTCTTTATAACTCCCAAAAAATCAGGAATTACACTTGACAATAACCTGGAAGATAAATTTCAAGAAATCGAAATCGTATTTAAAAAGCTTGGCTATATCAGGAAACACTATAATTCTAATGACATAGATAAAAGAAAAAGGGCCGAATACTACTACAAGCAAATTTTTAAGCAACTCCCCATAGACCTGTCAAAGGTTAAGGCTAAAGCTCATATGCTTGCCAGGCAAATTCGTGAAATTATTGAACCGGTAACCATAAGGCGCAACAGGCTCGATTTGATTAAGAACGTCAATTACCGTAACGAGGTTAATGAACTCTCAAAGGTGGAAAATCCCATGGAGTGGTTCTATGGCTTAACCCCTGATCAGTTAACATTTTACGATACTGTTGTAAACTACTTCTTTGCACCCCCTGACGAGGGAGGATTCTTTAAGGGTGCTATTTACCAACCCTACCGTTACGAAAAAAAAACGGACATACACCTTGATGAGGAGCAACAAACTTTAGAAAGCCACCGTGAGCAAATCCAGCAGCAAAACCTATACGATATTATGCGCCGTATGCTGGTGAAGCGTTTCGAGAGTTCATTTGGCGCATTTAGTAAAAGTATTGATAATTTCATTTCAATTACCGAGAAGGTGCTGGAGTTCATATATAAAACTGGCCAGAACGATCCCCTTAAGGGTGAGTATATACTTGACCGCGACCTGATGGAAAAGCTACTCGAACTATCCGATGACGAAGTGGAAGAAAAACTTATTGAGTATGAGACCCAAATTGCCCTAGGGGTTTACCCGCGCAAGCACAAGCGATACCGAATACAAAGCTTTGCAAGGGGTAGGGAGTTCATTGAGGATATTATGTCCGATTTGGAGCTATTCAAGCGTATTAGTCAGAAACTCAACCACCTTAAGTTAGTTGAAAACGATCCCAAGGCCGAGTGCCTAATTGAGGAAATATCAAAAATTATTAATGATAAACCAAGTCCTAAAGAGCCTAAACGGAAAGTAATAATTTTTTCAGAGTACGCCGATACCGTTAAGCATCTGGAAGAACGATTAGGGAAGATAAACCCAACCCTTGCCGAACGCACCCTTGTAGTTTCTGGAAATTTGCCCGAAAACACTATTTCTGTCATTAATAAGAATTTTGATGCATCGGCTAAAATTCAGGTCAACGATTACGACATTCTAATATGTACCGATAAGCTTAGCGAAGGCTTTAACCTGAATCGGGCAGGCATGATTGTAAACTACGATATACCATGGAATCCGGTTCGCGTTATTCAGCGTTTGGGACGTATAAACCGCATCAGTAAAAAGGTTTTTGAAAAGCTTTACATTGTAAACTTTTTCCCCACTGAGAAGGGTGCCGAGTATGTCCGTTCGCGTGAAATTGCCCAGGGCAAAATGTTTATTATCCACAATACCCTTGGCGAGGATGCCAAAATCTTTGATATCGACGAGGAACCTACCCCATCGGGGCTTTACGATAAGCTCACCCAAAACCCCGAGAATACCGATGAAGAAAGCTTTTACACCAAGGTTCTTAACCTGTTTGAGTCAGTTAAAAATGAACATCCCCAAATAGTTGAAAAACTAAACAACATGCCCATTCGGGTTAAGGTGGCTAAACCATTCGACCAAAACAAAATGTTTGTATTCTTCAGGAAAAATAAACTTTACGTAAAATCGGCATTTAGGGACGATGGAAAGATTCTTGTGGAGGACTCCTCGCTCGAATTGGTTTTAGACCAAATTGCATGCACACCCAATACCAAACCGCTGCATATTTCCGATGAGTTTTGGAGTATTTATCAGGCTGTAAAGGAAATCAAGGAGAAAAGCAGTTCTAGCATTCCCGCTACAAGCATTGCCTCAAAAGCCTTGAACAAAATTGATCTATTGCTACGCGGTTCAACCACAAACCTTCCGTATAATCTTCGCGCATTTTTGGTCATGCTCCGGGAAGATATTATCGACTACGGTACTCTACCAGATTATACCCTTCGCCGTATATCGAACCTTAGTCATTCCAATACCGATAAGCTTGTAAAGGAACTCCAAACCCTTTGCAATGAGCTGGGCGAGAACTACCTTGAGGCTATAAAGAATAGCCCCGAACCCTTGAAGGAGATTATTGTGGCTGTTTATAATACAAATGAGTAAACACACATTGCTAAATAGATAAAAACTGATTTGCTTTTGTTATGAACTCACCTAAAATCCATAACCTCATTGAGAGTTTTTCATCCGAGAGTCTAATTGACTTTTTCCGTGAAAAAACATCTTCATTTACTCCTAAGCGCGATCAAATTTCCAGCGACAACCCCGATTTTATCAATGGCCAGCTGGTTGGGGTATTTACCACCGACAACGAAAATTTTGGTAGGGATAATGTTGCTGTATTCAGTTTTAAAACGGGTAGGCCACTGAATGAGCGAAGCGGTAAAAAGGCTCAGTATGAGGTGGCAAAAAAAATACTCAAGAACAACACAGGCTACACTGCAGGTATTTTTGTTTTTTACGATGGTAAGGGCGATTTCCGATTCTCCTTGGTTTACGACATTATAACCGATACCGCAAAGCGTCAGTGGAGCAACTTCAGACGCTTTACCTATTTTGTCAGCCGCGAGCAAACCAACAAAACCTTTATCCGTCAGATCAGCGAGGCTGAATTTACCTCGCTTTCGAAGATTATTGAGGCATTTAGTATTGAACCCGTTACTAAACAGTTTTACAACGAAATTCAAAACTGGTACTTCTGGGCATTACAAAAAGTAAGATTTCCCGAAGATGCCGAAAATCAACCTAATGGCCGAGAAATAAATCTCATAAGATTTATCACCCGCATCATTTTTATTTATTTTATGAAAGAAAAGAAATGGATAAGCAACAATCTTTTTCAGCAAAATGAACTAATAGAAATTTTAATAAATCTTAATCCAGAAGAGTCTACTTATTACAAAGCAATATTACAAAATTTGTTTTTTGCTGTTTTGAATACACCCATTAAAGAAAGAAAATTTCGCAGAGAGGATAATTATAAGGGTAGAAATGATGATTATATGAACCATACATATTTCAGGTATCATAAACTATTCAAGAATGAAAATGATATTATAGAAATTTTTCAGAATATTCCTTTTTTAAATGGAGGACTTTTTGAATGTTTGGACAAACGGAAAGACGATCCTGATAATAATACAGGGAAAGAAATCCGAATTGATGGTTTTTCAGATGTAGAAAGCAAACAACCTATTTTCCCCAATGAATTGTTTTTTGCCGATGAACAAGAATTCATTTTACAAAATGAAGTTGGTAATGATAAAAAGAATACTAAAGTAAATGTACGTGGTATAATAAATATTTTAAATTCTTACAATTTTACAACAGAAGAGAACTCGCTGAGTGATACTGAAATTGCATTAGATCCAGAACTATTAGGCAAGGTATTTGAAAACTTATTAGCTGCATATAACCCCGAAACAGCCACAACAGCCCGCAAGGCTACCGGCAGCTATTATACCCCCCGTGAAATAGTAGACTTTATGGTCAACGAATCCTTAAAAGTTTACTTTCAATCAAGCTATGTAAGAGAATTTGGCAACCAATCGTTAAGGGATTTCGAAAATAAGCTTGAAATATTGTTTTCACTTGAAGATGATGAAAATCCCTTTGATAAAAAAATAACCCAATTTTTAATTGAAAAAATTCATAAAGTTAAAATTCTGGATCCGGCTGTTGGCTCTGGTGCTTTTCCTATGGGTTGCTTACACAAATTAGTTTTTCTATTGTCTAAACTTGATCCTCATAACAATAGTTGGAAAAATGAACAGCTGAGAACCGTTGAAATGATTACTGACCCAGATTTAAGGCAGAAAGTTAAAAATAAAATTGAAGAAAGTTTTAAGAAGAACGAACTCGATTATGGCAGAAAATTATACCTGATTCAAAACTGTATTTATGGAGTCGATATACAACCTATTGCTGTACAAATTACTAAGCTTAGATTTTTTATTTCCCTATTGGTAGATGAAAAAATAAACAACACCTCACCTGAGGAAAATTTTGGTATTGACCCGCTACCTAACCTGGAAACTAAACTTATTGCAGCCAATACGCTCATTAACCTACCCGTTGAACCATACACTTGTCCACGTATGAACGAAATTATTGAACTAGAAAAGAAAATATTCGAACTGCGAAAAAATCATTTTTCCACTTCATCATCGGACGATAAAGCGAAAATACAAAAACAAGACTTTGAGTATAGAAAAAAATTAATACAAATAATTGAAATGTATGTCAAAGAAAACCAGGATAAACTTCAGAAATTACAAAACGAACTTTTGAAATATCCACCCAAAATTGAAACCGTTAGCAAACAAACTCTTTTGGGAAGTGAATCAGTTAAAGTAGACGTTAATAAAGAAAAAAGAGAATACATACAAAAAAAGATTAATGAAACTAAAAAGTATGTTGAAGCCGATAAATTACTTACCCAAAAATTCATAAAAATTGCTTCTTTCAATATATATAATTCTAACTTTCCTACCGACTGGTTCGACCCCGAATGGATGTTTGGGGTAACCGGTGGCTTTGATATTGTGATTGGCAATCCGCCTTATATTCAACTCCAGAAGGCAGCAAATCCAGAACAGAAATATGCAGATTTTTATAAAGATCAGGAATACGAGACATTCGACAGAATGGGAGATATTTACTGTTTGTTTTATGAGAGAGGGATTCAGCTCCTGAAACCAGATGGAATCCTGTGTTATATTACATCAAACAAGTGGATGCGTGCCGGTTATGGAGAAAAGCTGCGGGATTTCTTTACCAAATACAATCCTTTGCAGCTTGTTGATTTAGGTCCCGGAGTTTTTGAAAATGCAACAGTTGATACAAATATTTTAATTATCAGGAAAACAAGTAATCAAAATCATTTGAAAGCTGTTACTCTACAAAAAGTAGATAAGGAGGATATATCCAATGCATTGAATGAAAAAGGTGTTCTGCTTACCAAGCTCACCAAAGATGCCTGGTTTATAGGCTCCGATGCCGAACAACGCCTTAAAGAAAAAATTGACCGCATAGGTAAACCGCTTAAGAATTGGGATGTAAATATTTATCGTGGCGTATTAACTGGCTTAAACGAGGCATTTATTATTACCACCGAAAAACGCAACGAGATACTTGCCAACTGCCAAGACGAAGCCGAGCGCCGCCGCACCGAAGAAATAATCAAACCCATCCTGCGAGGCCGCGATATCAAACGTTACTACTACGAGTGGGCAGGGCTGTGGGTGATTTTTATTCCTTGGCATTTCCCGCTACACGAAGATTTATCTATTCAAGGTTCAAGTGAAAAAGCAGAAAAAGAATTTCAAAAACAATATCCAACAGTTTATCAACACTTATTGCAATTCAAAGATTCTCTTTCAAAAAGAAACAAGGAAGAAACTGGAATAAGATACGAATGGTATGCTTTGCAGAGATGTGCTGCTACCTACTACCCCGAGTTTGAGAAGGAGAAGGTGGT
>ERZ795047.487-NODE-487-length-49485-cov-6.128323_pt1 | contig 49485 bp, 31 predicted proteins | sample MGYA00375131_ERZ795047 | MGnify/ENA primary metagenome ERZ795047 (study PRJEB30176, sample SAMN05720228) | activated sludge metagenome | isolation source: Anaerobic digester | place: Japan | collected 2015-05-20 ... | reverse complement strand
CCCCCCTAAAGCCGATGGCTTTTGGGGGATAAATTTTGGGGGAATAAAAATGCGGCGGCTCGTGTTGAGCCGCCGCCTGAAGGTTATGACGTTTGTTTTACCGCACTACTTTTTGATAGCGTCCACAGGTCTTTGTCTTGCGACCTTGTAGACGGGTATAAACGAGGCGATAAACGCCACTGCTACGCTTATTCCCAGCATCAACGCTACCTGGCGGATGCCGAAGTTGAGGATAGTGATGAGAATGTTATAATCGTTGCGTATTACCCTGTTGAGTATCAAAACCACAACGCCGGAGGCAATGGTCGCGAGCACAAAGTTTATTGCCGCGATCAGCAGACTCTCGTTGAAGAATATGCCGAATACGTCGCTGCTCCTTGCGCCGACCGCGCGCAGGATACCGATTTCTCTGCGCTTGTAGGCGATACTTGTGCCGATGAAGTTGGCGAGCATGAGCGCCGAGAACACCGCGGCGCCGATACCTACATAGAGGAAGACGTCGGCGAGGGTCTCGATAAGGTCGTTGACCATGTCGAGGGTGACCATTACGCCGTTGCGCATAGTGAATGATACGTTTTCGTTTTTGTAGTCATAGGAGAATTTGATTATGTCGGTGAGTATCTCGCCTGAGGGCATGGGAGCAATAAGGAAACGGTATATTCCGTCGTCGCCCGAGTCCATCCTATTGTAAAGATTGTCGCTTACCACAAAGTCGATGTAGCCGTCGAAGGCGACGTCGGGAGCATAGTATACGCCCGCGATACGGAAGACTACATCTTCCTGATAGTAGCCTATAAGGTAGTTGCTGAGATATGCGCGGTACGCGGGCAGCAGGTTTTTGTGATCGGCAATGTCGCGCGACTCGATAGCCTCGACAATAACGGATGCCTGGAACTCTTGCAGAGTCATATCGCGGTAATTGTCTTCATAGTACTGGGCAAGTTCGGTATAGGACTTGAGAGTGTAGGTCTTATCGTCCTGATTCATCTTCATATAGTTTATGAGCACGGACACCTTATTGTCTGTGGTGTAATCGCTGATGTCAATATTATTTTCAGAGAAATATGCGTCAAAATCGGACGAGTAGTTTTCGTACAGGTATAAAGAAACGTAGGTGTCTGGGTCGGTAGGATAACCGTACAGATACTTGTACAGCCAGGCAGGCGCGTTCTGCTTTAAATCTTCGGGGGAAGGCGAGTTTCCGTCGAATCCGTAGGTAATCGCGTTCATAAGAAGGCTTGCGTACTCGTCGGCCTCGATCATGATTTCGTTTTCGCCCACGGTGGTCTTATCGTCAAAATAGGCGCATATTGCGTCGAGGTCGGCAAGCTGGTCGATTTTATACAGTCTGTTTCCGCTCATGTAATGCGAGATATCCTGATTGCTGAGGCTCATATAGCTGTTGGAGAGCTTGGTGCCGACAAACGCTTTGCCGTTTAGTTTTGACTCGATAAAACCGGGCTTTACAAACGCCAGTCCGTGATAGCCGTAGCCTACGGTGTCGTCAAGCTCCCATTTCAACATATAGTTCATAAGAGCGTTGGCGTCGGGGTCGTCCAAGCCTGCAAAGTGGTCATAGTCGAATTGCGTATCGATGACCGCCGTTACCTTGTAATCGTTGTTGCCCAGGCGCAATACAGGAGCAATCGCGAGGAATGCCTCGGGCGTCGGAAGGTCGTTGCCCGACTTTTCCTTGGTATTGTATTTGTAGCCGAATTCCTTAAAATGGCGGTAGACATACTCGGACACGGCGATTTCGTCATAGGCTTGCGGCAGTGTGCCTTTATAGGTGTAGCCGAGCTTGGCAAGCTCTTCCGCGTCGGTCTCGTAGAAGCCGCTTAACTGGTTTACGTAGAGGTACTTGTTGGCTCCCTCTTTAAACATTCCGCTAAAACTCAGAGAATAGTCGTCACCCGCCAGGAATACGGGTTTGAAGTCTACGCCCGTTTTACTCTTGAGCGTTGCGATGTCCTCGTCGTTCGCCCTGACCTCCGCTGTGGTGTCGTAATCGTACTGCTCGTTGTGGAAGGTCATTTTTTTGGTGTAGGAAAGCGCATTGATGTTGCTGTCCTCGATCGACGAGCGGGTGGTGGTGTACTTGTTGTATGCAGCCATGGTGTCGGCGAGACCGAACATGGCAAACGCCACCATGGACAGGAAAATGGTAAACGCAAGGCGGAAAGGCTTGTTCTTTAAGCTGCTCGCACCGATTTTGAAGGAATTTCTGAAGGGGAGACGGCTCTTAATGAGCTTGAAGCTCTTTTCTTCGGGAATATTAATTGTGCTTTCGTCGGTCTCCTTGAACGCCTCACGGTTGCCTTCGTCGTCAATGCGGGCATACTTTTTGAGGTCGGCGTTTGCCTTGTTGTCAACAGAGATTATGGCGTCGTGGTCGGCGACATACTCGTTTATCATGTCAAGGTCTTCCTTGGTCAGCTTGTAGCCTTTCTTTATCTGGATGATCTTGTTATCGATGACGGTGAGGGCGGGATTGAGCCTGGCTCCCTGCGCCTTGTATTTTTCGATGTCGCTAATAACCTTGCCGTCCTTAAGCTCGATAACTCTGTCGCCGTAGTACTCGGCAAACTCTCTGTCGTGAGTGACGACGATGACCAGCTTGTCGCGGGAGAGCTTTTTGAGGGTGTCGAATACCTGAATACCCGTGTTGCTGTCCAGCGCGCCGGTAGGTTCGTCTGCGAGGATGATTTCGGGGTTTTTGACAAGCGCTCTGGCGATAGCCACGCGCTGTTTTTGTCCGCCCGAAAGTTCGTTGGGCTTGCGGTTGCCGTAGCCGATAAGGTCGACTTCCTCGAGAATTGCGTTTATCGCCTCGTCGCCGGCCTTTTTGCCCTGTAATTGTAAGGCAAGTCCGATGTTGGCGCCCACGGTAAACTCGTTGAGAATATTGTACTCCTGGAAGATAAAGCCGAGGTATGTGTTGCGGTAAGAGTCAAAATCGCTCTGTGAAAAGTCTTTACTTGACTTGCCTTTTATGACGATTTCGCCCGAATCGCACTTGTCAAGTCCGCCTAGCACGTTGAGGAGCGTGGATTTGCCGCTGCCCGACTTACCGAGCAAAAACACCATGCCCCTTTCGGGAAATCTCAGACTGACTCCGTCCAATGCTGTAACGGGAACACCCTTTTTCGGCCTGTAAACTTTCGTTACATTTCTGATTTCAAGCATGAATTTCTCCTTGTCAAAAATTAATATGGATTATAACCGCATTATAACATAAGACGCACGCCCGGAGCAAACGTTTTTGAAAAGTGTATTCTGAGCGAAATGCAAAAAGTGCCGAAATTTGTTGTATTATGCTGTTTGCGTGTGGTAAAATGACCTCGTAACCAATAAAATTTAATAAAAAAAGGGAGATAAATATTATGATGTCAAGACAGCAAATCAAACTCAAGGCAAAAGAAGATATACGCGGCAGAGTGTTTATCTGCTTTCTGCCCTGGTTAATCTACGCCGCGATAATCGGCATAATTACGGGCTTTTCGGCGCGGGACACCTACGGCAGTGTTTCCACGATAGTATACCTCGTCCTTTTCCCCATGGTCGTGGGTATTTCCAAGATCTACTTAGAGATTGTCAACAACCGCAACTACGATATAAAGATAGGCGAGGTCTTCGCGTTTTACAAGAGCTTTAACAGGATAGGGCATATCCTTGCCGCGTACATTATCTCGGGACTTTACATTATCCTGGGCACAATCTTATTGATAATACCGGGAATTATCCTCGCGCTCCGCTACTCCATGCTTCCCTTCGTCCTCGCCGACTATGACGACATCGGCTGGAGAGAGGCTCTCGACAAGTGCAAGGAGATAACAAAGGGCAGAAAGTTTGAAATATTTGTTTACAATCTCAGCTTTATCGGCTGGTTTTTACTTGGCGCGATTACCGCGGGTATCCTCTATATTTACGTCGCTCCTTACTACACCGCGACTATGGCAAACCTCTACTATCATTACAACCCGAAGCTGACTCTCGGCGATAATCCGCAGCCCTTTTACAACATTTAGACCGGCGTAAACTTACGGTTTCAAAAGCCTTCCGAATAAACGCGGAAGGCTTTTTTCTTACCGTTGACTTTTGGGTATTTTTGGGGTAATATATCCTTATATCAATACAACAAAATAAAGCTCTTTTGCGATGCTTTTATGCATTGCGAAAGCCAACAAAGGAGAGGCGTTTATGTACTATGTCGGCATAGATATCGGCGGAATGACAATAAAGGCGGGACTTGTAAACGAAAAGGGCGAAATTCTCGCAAAGACAAGCTGCGAAACCCGTCCCGAAAGGCACTATTCCTTGCTCGTAAAGGATATGTATAACATGTGCGGGCAATTGGCAAATGAAGCCAAGATAAGCCTCGGCGACATAAAAGGCATAGGTATGGGCAGTCCCGGCACGGTAAACTCCGACAAGGGCGTAATTTCTTATGCCGCCAATCTTAATTTTAAAAACGTCAACATAATCAAGGAATTTTCCACGCATACAAAAATACCCTGCTATGTCAACAATGACGCCAACTGCGCGGCGCTTGGCGAAGCGAAATTCGGCGTGGGAAAAGGCGCGCAAAACGCCATACTTATAACACTGGGTACGGGCGTCGGCACGGGCTTTATCGTGGACGGCAAGATACTCGAAGGACGTGGCGGCGCGGGCGCCGAGGGTGGTCATATCTGTATCAGAATGGGCGGCGAAAAGTGTACCTGCGGCGAGAGAGGGTGCTGGGAAGCGTACGCCAGCGCGACCGCGCTCATCCGCATGACCGAAAAGGCTATGGCAAAGGACCCGCTCAGCCTTATGCATAAACTTGCCGCCGAAAACGGGAGGGTATCGGGCAGGACGGCGTTTATGGCGTATCATGCGGGCGACAAGTCGGGCGAAAAAGTGGTAATGCAGTACGTTAAGAACGTCGCCGCGGGCGTTATTACCCTTGTCAACATCTTCCGACCCGACATCTTTATGATAGGCGGCGGAGTGAGCCACGAGGGCGATTACTTTATCAAAATGATAGAAAAGCGTGTAAGACGTCACGCTTTCGGCGGGAGAATAAACAAGGTCTGCCCCATAGTAAAGGCATCCCTCGGCAACGACGCGGGGATAGTGGGAGCGGCCGCGCTTTGTATGGAATAATGGAAAAAAACATAGAAAAACTTTTGCTGCGGGTGGAAAAGCCTGCTCGTTATATCGGGGGAGAATACAATACTCCCGATATGAACAAGGCGGCGTCCGTCCGCTTTTGTCTTTGCTTTGCCGACATATACGAAGTGGGCATGAGCAATCTCGGCATAGGCATTTTGTACGATATTCTCAACAATCGCAAGGACATAGTGTGCGAGAGATGCTTTACGCCCTGGGTTGATTTTGGCGATATTCTCAAAGAAAACGATATTCCGCTGATGAGTCTCGAAACCAAAAAGCCGCTTAAAGACTTTGACATGGTGGGCTTTTCGGTGCCGTATGAAATGAGCTATACCAACATTTTGTATATGCTCGACCTTGCCAAAATACCCTTCAGGGCAAAGGACAGGGGAGAGGAATTCCCGATAATCGTGGGCGGCGGACCTGCGGCGGCAAACCCGGAGCCGATAATCGACTTTTTTGATATGTTCTTTATCGGAGAAGGCGAGGAAACGCTGGTAAAGGTGTGCGAAATCGCCGCGCGATACAAGGGGAATAAGGCGAAAATTCTTGCAGAGGCAAGCAAAGTCGAGGGCGTCTATGTGCCCTCTGTGTGCGAAGTGAAAGACGGCATTTGCGTCACAAAAGTCAAGAAATCGACGGTAAAAGACCTAAATGCGGCGCATTATCCGGTTAAGCCGCTTGTGCCCAATATCGAAATCGTACACGACCGCGGAGTGATTGAACTATTCCGCGGATGTTACGCGGGGTGCAGATTCTGCCAGGCGTGTTTTTATTACCGCCCCATAAGGTACAGGGAAAAGGAACGGGTGGAAGAGATAGCCGAAAACCTCATCAAAAACACAGGGTATGACGAACTCAGCCTCTCCAGCCTCTCCACGGGCGACTATGAAGGCATTGAGGAAGTGATTTCTTCACTTAAAGACATTTCGGAAAGGGAAAACGTCGCCTTCCAGATGCCCAGTTTGCGCCTCGACAGTTTTAGCAAGGATCTTATTGACACCTCGCGAACAGGAAGTCTCACTTTTGCCCCCGAGGCGGGCACGCAAAGGCTTAGAAACGTCATTAACAAGAACATCACCGACGAGGACATCGAAAAGTCGATGAAGGCGTCGTTTGAGGCGGGATACCGCTCGGTTAAGCTCTATTTTATGCTGGGTCTTCCCACCGAAAATGACGAGGACGTATTGGGGATAGCCGACATAGTACGCCGCATAAAGCGCATTTATATGGAGACCACCCGCCGCAAGGACATTAACATAAACGTCAGCACCGCGATGTTTATCCCCAAGCCCTGCACCCCATTCCAGTGGGCGGCGCAGATAAGCGAAGAGGAGATGTACCGCAAGCAGAACCTCCTGAAAAAAGAGCTGTTTTCCATAAAAGGCGTGCACTATTCGTGGCACGGCGCGAGGGACTCGGTCATGGAAGGCATTTTCGCCCGCGGGGACAGGAAGCTAAGCTTCGTCATAGAGAGCGCGTACAATAAGGGGTGCCGCTTTGACAGCTGGTCGGAGCACTTCAGGTTTGACAAGTGGAAAGAGGCCCTTGCCGAAAACGACATCGATATAAATGAGTACGCAAGGGAGAGGGACACCAAAGAAACTTTGCCCTGGGACTTTATCGATTACGGCGTGTCAAAAAAGTATTTTGAGAAGGAATACAAACTCGCCATGGAAGGCAAAACCACCGACCCTTGCAAGCACAACTGCAACGGCTGCGGCGCGTCACAGACTGCAAAATGCCGTATGGCAGGGGGTGTCTGCTCATGCTGACGATAGCTTTTGAGAAGACCCAAAACTCGGTTTTCGTAGCCCATACCGACATATTAAGGAGCCTTAACCGCACTTTTCGGCGCGCAGGGATAAACGTCGGATACAGCAAGGGCTTTAACAGGCATATGAGCTTAAAGCTGACGCAGCCGTTACCTTTCGGCGTCGCCAGCAAAGAGGAATGGGTGACCGCCGACACAGATTTTGCGGACGCCGATTTGGCGTTAAGACTCTTTAACGAAAACTGCCCTCCGTCCCTGAAAGCGTCGCGCGCGTTTGTCGTAAAGACCAATCCCAACCTCGGCGGCAAGGTCGTCGCGAGCGACTACAAACTATACTCGCCCGAGGCGATAAATCATAAAGAGGAAATAATAAACGCGTTTAACAATCTCGAAATCGGGAAGAAAGGAAGCCCCGAGGAAAAGATAAACGCGACCCACCTTATTTACAAAGCCGACGTTGACGAGGAAGGAATTTACGTCCTATCGGCGTTCGGCAACAAAAATGTGCGCATGGATATGGTCGCCGCGCATCTGAACGCGCTGTTTAATCTGGATATCGAAGTCACCGACATTATTAGATTAACTCAGTATGTCGAAACGGACGGCAAACTTATCAGCGCCGAGGAATATGTGAGAAGTCTTATATGAACAAAGTCTATATCGATAAAAAAGAGGGATACGTCGAGGTCGCCGTGACCGAAAACGGCGCGCTTGAGCACTTTTACAGGCTGGATGACGACGTCGTCACAGGCTCGGTTTTTCTCGGAAAGGTAGAAAACGTGATTAAAGAGCTTGGTGTTTTTGTCAACATCGGCAGGGAGAGAAACGCCCTTTTAAAATACCGCGACAAACTCAAAGTCGGGGATATGGTCGTTGTGCAGGTCACGCGAGAGGAAGAGGGGGAAAAGGGCTGCGCCGTCACCGAAAGAATTACGCTTGCAGGCAGATACGCTGTCCTCAACGACGTGGGCGAATACCGTTTCAGCAGAAAGATAACTCCCCAAAAGGCGGCAGAACTTAAAGCGTTTCGCCTGGAAGACGCAAAGACGGGACTGATTTTCCGCTCGGTGTGCGAAAACGCGCCCGTTGAGGCGGTTAAAGCAGAGGCGGAACAGCTTTATTCACTCTATAATTCCATACTGAAAAAGGCGGCAAACAACACAAAGGTTCAGATTTTGCACCGAGAAAAGGGCATTGAGGTGGCAAAACGCTTTGCCGAGAGCGACGAAGCGGTGGTTTACGGCTTTGACGAAATCGCCGAAAGCCTTACGATAATCGGCGAGCGAAAAGTCGAGGTCGAGGGCGTGGAGATAGTTTTTGACAAGACCGAGGCTATGACCGTCGTCGACGTCAACAGCCACAAATTCCGCCACAAGTACAAGGACATCGACACGGCGAACTTTTATGCCAACATTATCGCCATGCGCGAAATCGCCCGACAGATACGCATCCGCAACATCGGCGGCATCATTATGGTGGACTTTATCTCCATGCAGGACAAAGCCCTCAAAGATAAGCTCATGACGGAACTCGAAAAAGAACTCCGTAAAGACAACGTAATGGTAAAGGCAGAGCTGATTGAGAGCCTGTCGCTGATTGCGATAGTGCGAAAGAAACGCTATGGCGACAGCAGTAAAAAGGAATGACAACAGAAAAGCCCCATTTTGGGGCTTTTTTTATTTAACCGCTTACCCGTAAGTTCCCCTACAAATCGCTGATTCTGGGGGATAAAATTCGGGGGCTATATAAAACGCCGCACATCGTGAGGCGTCGCCGCATAATCGGAGGTCCCCCCAAAAATCGCTGATTTTTGGGGGGATATTTATCCGGGGGTCCCCCCGAAAGGCTTGCATTTTGGGGGTTATATTTGGGGATTATGTACCGTGGGTCTCTCCGTTTTCGCTTGCGAAAAAGGGGTTTCTTTTTGAGGAATAAGTTCTGAGGATATTCGGGCCCCCCCCAAAAAAAATCGCTGATTTTCGGGGGATATTCCGGGGGTTGTTTTTTTATTCCTCGTAATAGTAACGGTTTTTACGATTTTTCCCCGGTCGGAAGATGAGGATAATTATGACCGCAAGCACAACGCAAAGCCCCGAAATGACGAGAATTTTTATAAGGTCGTCGGAAGGTTCGAGCTTGGTGCCGCCGTTTTCGTCGGGGTTTTCATCGGGCTGGGGCGCGGGCTTCTGTTCGGGAACAAAGGCGGGAATGACGAGATTGGGCTGGGTGGTGAATTCCGCCCTGATATAGCCGCAGATCTCATTATATTTGACGTAGTACCACATGTCGTCGGCAGGGTATTTGCCCAGGAAAATGAAAGTCCCGTTGGTGGGAACTTCGATGTCGGTGCCGCTACTGTCCATGGTCGATTTTAGCTTAATTCCCGTAAAAATGCGGTATTTTTCGCTTATCTGCATGTCTTGGATAGTGCCTGTAGCCGTGGTGTGGTAGCCTATTGAGGAAACCTTGCTTTTGTCCACTTTGCCCTGAACGCCGTTAAAGGTGACGTAGTAATAATTATCGTCGAGGTTGTCGATTTTTGCATAATAGGTTTCGGGCAGGATGAAGATGCGGTTACCCGACGATCTGTCCAGCAGCCACACTTCCCCCTCGACGACGATGTAAGGAAAGTCCAGCGCGAAAGCAGTTTGGCGCGGGATAACGCACGTAAACTCAACAATAATCGCGATTATTATTAAAACCAGTAATAGTTTTCGCATTCTTATAACCTTCTCGGTAACAAACATTGTAACAAATGCACGTGTCAAAATTTTGTTGGATATTGTAACTTATTAAGAAATATTGCCTCGCAAAAACTTTCGGCGTCCGACACAGCGGATTCTCCTGAAAAACCTACCGCATTTTTTAGGGGGTATATTTGGGGGGCATATCAGGGGGTCCCCCCGAAAAACCTACCGGATTTTTTTTGGGGGGGTATTTTGGGAGAGCCATTTTTTGGTTTAGCTTTTAATATACATTAAAGCTTTTTTATGTTATAATACGAACATGAAGAAATATCGTATATTGATTTTGCTTCTTATTGTTCTTTTCTGCGCGGCTTTGGCAGGCTGTGAAAAGGCCTATTCGCTCAAATTTAAGCAGGAAGAGCAGACGGTAATCAGCGGTATCGAGTTTGCTCCCGAAGTCAAGGTAAGACCGAAAAAGGCGGGATATGAGCTGAGCTCGGGCAACATTACCATTGCCAAAATCAAGGATAAGACTACGATAATCACTTTGCGCGAGGGCATTGTCGAAATTACCGCGACGAGCGGCGAAATGACTGCCAAAATGCGCCTTATTATTTCCAACGACATCGATTTTGACTCCGACAACATCAAATTCGCCGACACTGCGACGATAAGTTTTGTCATCACAAATTATCAGGAGGCCAAACTTGCCAGTGAAAACTACGGCGCGCCCATTTCGGTGGTAAAAGGCGGCTACGCCAACTTTGTCGACGAGCCGTATATCAAAGGCTATATCGTCCACCACTGGTACCTCGACAGGGCGTGTACGGTAAGATTTGACGAGAATAAGGAAATCACGTCGGACCTGACCCTTTACGCCTACCTCGAGCAGAGGGAGCAGAGCTATATCGTCACAAACGGCTTTATCGCGGGGGTGACTTACGACAATCTGCCCCACGCCGTACTCGATTTGCCCGCGACTACCGAAAACGGCACGCAGATAGTGGGCATTGCCGACAACGCCTTCAAAGGCGACGCCGAAATTACCGCAGTCAACATTCCGCACACCTATAAATCGATAGGCGACAGCGCGTTTGCGGGGTGCTCCAACCTTACCGCCGTCAATTTTGTGGGCGGGGAGAGCCGGCTCGAAGTGGTGGGAATAGCGGCTTTCGGCGCGCTGCTCAACAAAAGCAACACCGAAATCGCGTTGTGCGACAAACTCGAGACTTTTGACCTCCCCGACAGCGTTTACGAAATAGGGGCATACGCTTTTTACAAGTGCTCCAAGCTCGCGCTCGACGGTATTCCCGCAGGGCTGGAGGTGATAAGCCAGTACGCCTTTGCCTATACGAAAATCAATAATGTAAACCTCATAAACGTCGACGAAATACTCGAGGGCGCGTTCAAGATGTGTTCGTCCCTTAACACCGTGACCAACGCTCACAACGTAACAAGGTGCTATAAGGACGCGTTTGACGGTTCCCTTCTGTATCAGAACGCCAAAGCGGCGTACAACGGCTCCAATCCCAAAAACGAGGCGCTTGCCGTGTTCTACGCGGACACAATCGCGATCGGAGTAATTGACGGTTTCGGCTATGTTGCGGGTACGGGCAGCGGAGAAATAAGGCTTAAGACCGGTTGCACGCTGATTGCCGACAACGCGTTTTACGGCGACAAACTAAACGAAATTACGCTCTATCTCACCACTGCCAACGCAAACAACGCGATTACTACGGGAAATTATGACTTTTTGGGCAAAAACCTCATGAAAATGGGCGTGGGCACCAATATCGTAGTGCCCCAAACCCTTGTCAACACCTATAAAACACGGTATCCGTCGTACAAAAACATACTCTGCTATGAGGACGTCCTTGAGGTGTCGGAAACAGAGAGCGTAAACCGCGGCACACACAGAATACTTGTGTTTGAGGACGACAACCACGCAAAGACCTACTACTACAAAAAATACACAGGTAACGCAACCTATATCGACCTCAACACGCTTGGCAACTATGCCGGCGCGACGTACAGGAGAATAGGGAGTTTCGCCTTCAGCAACCTTGCCCACCTAGACGAAATAAACTTGGGAAGAGTGGAGAGAATAGCCCCCCTTGCGATAACTTCCTCGTGCGTCAGCCTCACAAGAATTGTACTTACAAGTAATTCCACGCCCCCCACCCTTGAAAACGCAAACAGCTTCCAGATAGCGAGCCTCGAGGGGTGCCGTATTTTCGTGCGCGAGGGCGATTTACCGACCTATAGGACTGCATGGGCTGATTTCACCACGGCATATACGAATTTGAGAAAGGCAGAGTAATTTGTAAAAGATAAAAAGATAAAGCCCGACAATACGTAGAAGCCCCGTCATCAACGGGGCTTCTCCATACTCTCGGGCGTCCCCCCAAAAATCGCTGATTTTTGGGGGATAAATTTTGGGGGTTTCTTTTATCAATACATGTCTCCGCCCATTCCCGGATTTGCCGCGACAGGCGCGGGAGGTTCGGGTATGTCGGCAACGAGCGCTTCGGTGGTAAGGAGAGTAGCCGCTACGCTGGCTGCGTTCTGAAGCGCAGAGCGGGTGACCTTGGTCGGGTCGAGTATGCCTGCCTTCATCATGTCGACATATTCGTCTCTGCTGGCGTCATAGCCGTAGTTCTTGCGGTTGGCGTTGAGGATGTTGTTGATAACAACTCCGCCGTCCACGCCGGCGTTTGCGGAAATCTGTCTTACGGGAGCTTCGAGAGCCTTGAGGACGATGTTGCCGCCGGTCTTCTCGTCGTTGTCGAGGGAGTCGACATATTCCTTTACCTTGGGAATTATGGAGAGGAGAGCGATACCGCCGCCGGGTACGATGCCTTCTTCAACCGCAGCTTTTGTAGCGGAGAGTGCGTCCTCGATGCGGAGCTTGGCGTCCTTCATTTCTACTTCGGTCGCTGCGCCTACGTTTATTACGGCTACGCCGCCCGAAAGTTTGGCGAGGCGTTCTAAAAGTTTTTCCTTGTCATAATCGCTGGTGGTAACCGAAATCTGCTGTCTTATGGTCTTGATGCGCGCGGCGATGAGGTCTGCCGCACCCATGCCGTCGATAATGGTTGTGTTATCCTTGTCGACCTTTACCGTCTTGGCGCGGCCGAGCTGGGCGAGGGTGGCGTCCTTGAGTTCCAGACCCGTCTCTTCGCTGATGACGGTGCCGCCGGTAAGAACGGCTATGTCCTGAAGGATGGCTTTTCTTCTGTCGCCGAATGCGGGAGCCTTGACGGCTACGCACTGGAACACGCCCTTGAGCTTGTTGACGACGATTGTCGCAAGAGCTTCGGTTTCGTAGTCCTCGGCGATTATGAGGAGCTTGAGTCCGCTCTTAATTACCTGTTCAAGAATGGGTACGATTTCCTGAATCGAGGAGATCTTTTTGTCGGTGATGAGGATGACGGGGTTTTCCAGCTCGGCTATCATCTTCTCGGTGTTGGTTACGAGATAGGGGCTGGCGTATCCGCGGTCAAACTGCATGCCTTCGACTACCGTAAGCTCGGTCTTCATGGTCTTGCTTTCGGATACGGTGATTACGCCGTCCTTGCCGACCTTGTCCATAGCGTCGCTGATAAGAACGCCGACATTTTCGTCGCCTGCCGAAATGGAAGCAACGCTTGCGATTTCGTTCTTTTCGCTAATGACCTTGCTGGAAACTTTGAGTTCTTCAATCGCTTTTTCGCTGGTCTTGAGGATACCCTTTCTGATTGCCATGGGGTTTGCGCCCGCGGCTACGTTCTTAAGTCCTTCCTTGATGATCGCCTGAGCAAGCACCGCAGCGGTGGTCGTGCCGTCGCCCGCGATGTCGTTGGTCTTGGTGCTGACTTCCTTGATAAGCTGCGCGCCCATATTCTCGAAGGGGTCCTTAAGGTCGATTTCCTTGGCGATGGTCACGCCGTCATTGGTGATGAGGGGAGAGCCGTATTTCCTTTCGAGCACGACGTTTCTTCCTTTGGGTCCCAATGTCAGTTTTATGGTATTTGCGAGTGTGTCAACGCCTTTTTCAAGAGCTTTTCTTGCGTCTTCGGCGTACTTAAACTGTTTTGCCATATATCTTTACCTCCTTACTGTACTATCGCTAAAATATCGCTCTGACGAATGATGGTGAATTCTTCTCCGTCGATTTTGAATTCGCTGCCGGCGTACTTTGAGTAGAGGATCTTGTCACCGGGCTTTACCTTCATGACGACTTCCTTGCCGTCAACGAGTCCGCCTTCACCTACGGCGACAACCGTCGCGACCGAGGGCTTTTCCTTGGCGGAGCCGGTGAGAATGATACCGCTTGCGGTAGCTTCCTTGACTTCGTCCTGCTTAATCACCACTTTGTCAAATAAAGGTTTGATGTTCATATCTATCGCCTCCTTGATAGTAATATTGTTCGTGTTAGCAGTCTTGCCTTTAGATTGCTAAAAGTATTATAGCATCATCGTTTGGTATTTACAAGTAAAATTTTGCATTTTTTTATCAATATTTTTCAGGCGTGAAGGAATGCCACCCGAAGTACTCGGGAATCATCGTTTTTGTGGGAATAAAACCGTGTTTTGGCGTGCTCACCTATTGACAGAGAGGTATATATATAGTAATATATAACATGTAAAAGTATAAGGAGTGGTTTTTCTATGCCCATAATGAAAACTAAGAGATACGGATATAAGCTGTTTATGGCGGCTGTTGTGTTCGTATGTATGATTATAGGCATAATGTTCGCCGCTTATACGGCGCAAATCGGCTCTGAAATGAATGCCGAAGCCGCTCTTCCCGACATTTACAGCTCCCTTCTTACCAACCGCGGCCTCAATATCTATGACACTACCGATTTCCGCGGCACTCACACTTACGACAACCTGATTACCAGCAACACACATTCCAACGCCGTGGACACAACTTACGGCGACTATCATTTTGCAAACATGGGCGGCACGGTGTCCACCAACATAAGCGACGACGGCGTGCAGGTGTGGAAAAACGCGAGGGTGCCCAAGGGGCAGAACCGCTCTTACGACGAGACCGACTCTTCTACCTTCGACGACTACAGATACATGGGCTTTATTTACCAGAACACAGGCAGTGTCCCGAGCAATGCGGCAATCACCGTCACGGTACCCATTTTTTCCGACAGCAACCTTTATAAAGCGATAAATGACAAAATGCTGGACGTCAAAATCATGGTTTACGCCCAGATGCTCAACTTTTCATTGGGCAGCGGCACCGACTATGCGACGGGCACGATCGTTTACAACAACGGCGAGATGTCCACCCAGGCGACCAGACAGGTGACCTTCCCCGAAAATCCCTATCCCGACAGAGAATACGAGTACATAATGAGCAACACGCTTACCCTGTCGTCCTGCGGCGAGGGCGCGTATGTCCAGTACAAGCTGTCCGACTTCATCAAGAACGGCGACAACTTCTGCATGGTGATTTCCAAGCTTGCCATCCGCGTGACCGTCACCGTCAAGAACTTCAGATTTATCGAGCCCGAAGAAGAAGACGTCATGATCGTGGACGCGCAAGGCACCCGCGACGCCGACGCCAGAACCGACATGGTCAAAAAAGGCGACATCATTTATATCAATACAGGTTTAATAATCAACGAAACATATCTTACCGTAAACAACGGTACTGCGGGCGACACAAACCCCGTGGGAAAATTCTACCGGAATCTCTATTTGCGCGCCGAAACAGGCTCGGCAAGGACGTCGACAGCGGTACTGCCCGGGACGAACTACCTCGTGGAAGGGAGCGGAAGTTATACCTATCACGACATGGTGTCGTGGCAGTATGACAAGACCGCGCTGACGCGAATTTACCGATTTACCGACGCCGAAGGCAATATAATCGATCTTACAAACGGCTACTCGGCGATGAGCGCGGCGTTTTTAGTCAACGACTCTACCAAAGACTCGGTCAACATAAAATGCTCCATGAAAGACGCAAACGGCAATATTATCCTGGGCGAAAACGACCTCTACGGCGACGACTCGGGACTTGTCTTTACATACCTCATTGACAGCCAGCTGCCCAACGCGCCCGCCTTAAGCGCGTCCAGCACTTTCTATCAGAAATATATCACGGGCAAGAGCTATTACACCAAAGCCGCGGGTTATAATTACGAAAACGACGGACTCGGCGTGCGCCAGGTCAAGAGCGTCTTAATCGGCAGCCAGTCGGAAGGAAGCGACGCCGTCATGAGCGCACAGGCATTGACTATACAAGGCTTGAGCGAGGAGATAGTCTATTACCGCGTGACAAAGCTCGACCGTGAGCCGAATAACTACACGGCAGAACTCTTTACCCGCGAGCAGGCGACGGGAATATACTGCTTTACCCGACCCACGCTCAGCCTGGTAAACGGCAGATACACGGTTACGGGCAAGACCACGGTTTACCAGGGCATGGAGCTTATGCTCAGGGAAGGCACGCCCGAACAGTATACATATCCGAAGCAGGGTATTTTCAAGGTGGAGTTTATCTCCTATGACAGCGTAGGCAACATTTCGGCAACCAGCACCGCCGTGATTATCAGGGTGGACGTAGCCGACTATACCTTTGACGTCGTCACCAAGATAGGCACGACCGAAGTCACCACTCTGACCAACGATACCTTCAGCCTTGTTTACTATGCCCTTAACGACAACAATCAGCTCGAGACGAGAAACAACGCGACCTTCAAGCGCGGCGACCGCATCGTCTTAAAGCTGGACTTCACCGCGACGGGCTATTCCAACTACATACTAACCTATTTCCAGACCCCTGCGGGCATGAGCCTGAATACCTCTGACTTCCCGTACGACAACTATGACGCCGTCTACCTGACCAACAAGGCGCAGAGTACGGCGATACCGACGTTTACACTGGACTCCAACTATTCGGGCGACGACAAGGCCGCCAACCGACGGCTTATTCTGACCTTCAAGATAAGGGCGATGATTTCGGTGTCCAACACAACGCAGGTATACGAGCCCAATACGCCGCGCAACGTGACGGCGATAGCTACGGTAAACGGCAAAAAGGTCAGCAACGTCACCATACAGACGACCTATTCCGAAAGTCCGGACGGTTCGTTCAGGTCGGTTTCGCCCGATTTTCCCATGAACGCGGGCACGTATTATTATAGGTGCGAACTTAACTCTTCGACCTACTACGGCATTGTGTCCAACAGGATGACCATTGTCCCCGCGACGCCCGTAATTTCCGAACTCAGAGTTACCGCAATCGACTACGGCGACAGCCTGGCAAAGCGCGACACGGTGTTTAACGAGGCGCTCGGGCGGTACGTCATGAGCGACAGCATATTCTGCAGCTATACCTACTTTGACGAGGCGGCGGGAGTGAACAGAAAGATAAGCGTAAACAACCGTTCCAGCGACGGCGTTTACGGCTATTTCTCCATAATCGACCCGTCCAAGACCAGCGCGAACTACACCAAACCCTCGGCGGGCACAATAAGGGTAAAGGTACTGTTTACGCCCATTGTCATGCTCGACCCCGACACCCCGAAGTACGAGAACGGCAACTTTGTCGTTAACACCAACTACTTTACCGTGACGATTTCCGACGTGACGCTCGTTGTAAACCATTCGCCCGACGTTACCATGTCGGTGGAGAACGTCAACGTAGAAGGCAAGGTGGTCACCGACTACACGGGTCTTGGGCAGAACATCACAGTAAATATAAGCGCGGTGGACGACGGCAGGACGATTTTACTTTCCAATTACCTTGTCTATACGTTTACAAACACCGCCACGGGCACAACGAGCGCGGCTCTCCCCGTGGAAGCGGGCACCTATACAGTAAACTTCAGCCTCAACAAAAACCTGTGCAATTACACGGGCACCTGGACGCAGGAGTTTGTAATCAGAAAGCGCAAGCTCATTGTCTTTGCCGACAACGTGACGGTGGACTTCCAGCGCGAAGTCAAGCCCAATCCCATCGCAAGGTATTATTACGCGGGCGGTTCGATCGACTATGCGGGCTTAAACTACGACTTTGCGTACTTCCGCTACACCGCGGGACTGACTAACTCCGAAATGGCGGTCGAGGAAAACCGCGTCCCGGGCGAAGAGATGTTCAACGGCATGCCGCAGACGGCGGGCAAGTACCTCGTAAGGATAAGAATAAACGACGTCAACCTCGAAAACGAGAGCGATGTATTTATCGTATACACGATTAATAAGGTTTCTTCACTCGGAAGCCAGTATATCACGGCGGAATTTCCCAATCTCAGCTGGACAAGCGCGACTTCGGGCTATCACCTGAATTACTTGCAGCCCCTCAAGGCGATAAACATCTCCACAAACCAGGATACGATAGTAAGATACAGCTATCACTATATGGACCTTGGCAAGGTCAAATACCGCTATGAGAGAGTGGACGGACGCTTTATCGTGGCGTACCGCCGCTATGAAGGCGACCACAGCCCCGAGGACGTCGCGGCGTTTGTGGAAGAGATGGGCCAGTACTCCTCTCTGACGGTGGGACAGCACCAGCTGTACCTCTACTTTGTGCCAAGCGAAGAAAACCTTGTAAACTTTAACCTTATATATATAGCCAGCCTTGTGAACGTGGGCAAGGCGCAACCGGTCTTCTACGACGTGACGGTCGAGGCGATAACCTACGGCAAGACGATAAACTCAATCGACGACCTTGCGATAAGCAAGGACAGCGCAGGCGGACATGCGGTCAAGTTCAAGCTCTACACCGATCCCGTCCTTGGCACGCAGTACTATTACATGCCCGCCGATCAGTACACATATTCACTTTACAGTGTGTCCAATCCCTTGCTCCCCGCGGGCACCCATAACGTCATTATTACCTTCCGTCCCAACGACACCGCCAACTTCGAGCAGGCAAACGGCACGGTAAGCGTAACGGTAAACAAGAGGCCGATCGGAGTGACTTTTGAGCAGAACGCAAACTACGACGACGATACGGATACCTATATCTATCCTTACAGGGCGTACGCCAACGCGAAAGCGGTGCTTAGCACTGCAAGCCTTGTAAAGCCCGCCGACAATCCGCCAGGCTCGTACACCTTCTACAGGTACGACCCCGACAACGCCGCCAATTTTTACAAGGGAGCAGTTTACGCCAACGCGACGCTTGTAGTCGGGAAGTATGTCGTCGAGTACAACCTTAACGATACCAACTATTCGGGCGGAAACCGCTATGTCGTTGAGATAATAAAGGACGACTTAAGGCGCGCCGCCGACCCGATAATAAACTTTGCGGCGACGGCTGTCAGCTACGGCAAACTTATGAGCGCGGTGACGTTCAGCGGCGGAAGCATGCTGTCGGCGGCCACGGGACAGAGAGTGGAAGGAACCTATTACTTCAACTATCCCGCAGGCACGGTGTTTACCGACATGGGCAGGCAGAACCTGATGCTGCGCTTTGTCCCCAACGACACCGACAACTACAACATCTACGAAGGCGACGGAAGCACGCCGTACACGATACAGGTCACCGTAACGCGAGCCGACATATCCTCACAGCTTACTTTAAGCGTGAGAAGCGACTATGTATACGGCGATCTGCGCTATGACTGGAACTACACCGACGTAAGCTACACCGCCCCCATTTATACAAACGGCGTGGATTTTGCAACGAACAAGCTTGACGAAACCTATCACTTTATACCGGGCACATACAGCATAACCAACCGTCCCATGACAGGGTATTTCAACGCGGGCACATACTATGTGACCTTTACCGTCAGCGAGGACGGTGTTTTCCAGAAGTACTACACAGGCAGCATAACCGTGCCGCTGACCATCGCCAAGAAAAAAGCGGTAATGGTGGTGGAAAACAACGTCAAGTACTTTGACAATAAGGCTAAGAACGCCGACGTGGGCGTATATCTTGCGGTAATCGACGGCGGTGAAGTGACTTTGGGCGAAAAGCTTGACGAAACGGTCAGCCAGACCTTCTTCAAGGACGGCGTGAGAATGACCGCCCGTCCTTCGGCAATCGGACTATATACAGTAGAGCTTGTTTTGCAAAGCGTAAACTATGAGTATTACTACGGCGAAAAGCTGGTCGACGACTTCACTATCGCCGTTGACTCAAGTCAGATAATAATAAGCAACTTAAATCAGGTCTATTCCGTCCCGAGGCCGCTGGGAATTTCCCTTGGCATTAACAGCGCGGTCTATACCGTAAGGTATTACGATATCATATCGGGCACCGAGTATGCGACGCTCCCTGTAAACGCGGGCACGTACGAAGTAAAACTCTTCTTCGACCCTGCCGCAAACAACGGCTATGAGGGCGTGGTCACCTACCGCGACAGGCTGGTTATCGACAAGTACACCGCGGCGATAATCACAAGCGAAGTAGTCAGCGTGGTCTATACCGGAAAACCCAACACAATCAGCGCGAGAACCGAGCCCTACAATCTTCCCTTTACCGTGACCTATCGCCGTCAGGGCGCGACCGAGTTTACGGCAGAGGAAGTACTGGAAGCCAACACGGGCGACGGCTATCACGAGGTTAAATTCACCATCGTTTCGGGCAACTACAAGGGCGAAAAGGTCATAAGATACTATATCTTACCCGCCGACCTTACGGTTGAAAGCCACCCGACCTTCGGCACATATGTTTACAACACCGCCACACCGCCCGCGGTAATCACCCAGGGGCTTGTCAGGTTCGGGTACGAGAGGATAATCGAAAACGGCATTTACGAAATTCCGCTTGAAAGTATAAGGTACCTCGACACAGGCACCTATAACGTCACCTATCACTTTACCGCGCTTAACGGCGAGGGCGAAGCCGATACAAACTTCCGTACGGCGACCGGCATCTGCCAGCTTGTCATCGTCAAGCAGACAATCGACGCGGGCAAGATAATTATCCCCGACGACATTAAGCTCACGGTAAATTACAACACAGGATACCACTATGTTTACGCCGTGCTGTGTTCGGGCGAGGGCGGCTGCGACTGCGCGCTCCATTATGACGCGTCCGATATCGACAAGGACGGACTTATCTACAACATCGGCTCCAACAACCGCGACTTCACGATAAGAATCAAGTACAACGGCAGTTCCACCCCCGCAAGGTCGGTCGCCGAATATATCTTAAGCGCCGAGATAGTGTCCAAAAACTATCAGGGAAGCAAGACGTTTGCGAGCAAAATGATCGTCAATAAGGGCGTCCCCGAAATCAGGGTCAACCCGACGGTCAAAGAGTCGGTCAGCCTTAACATAATTTATGACGGTTCAACCTATATCTATCCTACTGTGGGCACAGGGGATATAGTAGGCGGCGAGGCATATATAGCGGGCACGTCCACCAGAATAGGCGGCACCTTTACAATCGACGGAGTGCAGGAGCTTAAGCGCGCCAACGTAAACCGACTCAGCGGAATATTCACGCCGTCGGACGGGAGTTTTGCCGAAGCGGAGTTTACTATCGACGTCAAAGTAAACGGCGTAAATCCCTTGTCGGGCGTTGCCAACAACACCGACTGGACAAATGCGGCAATTTCGAGCAACGTCGCAGGACTTTCCCTGCCCGAAGTGAGAATAGAAATGCGTCCCGTTGCGGGCGGCACCTACGCCCGGTACGGCGCAAACCTCAGCCGGTTTGAGCTGTTCTTTATAAACGTATCCGACGGCTCGATAAACACCGACTACACCTTGTTCGGATATCTCGGCTTTGTTAATCCCGCACACGTTCCCGACGTGGGCGAAAAAGTGGCGGTCAATTTTACGCCCTACGAGTCGCAGAATGCGCTTTACGGCTATGTCTACAACGAGATGTACGGCGAAATCCTCGCGCCCGTGACAAAGATTGACGCGCCTGCGCTTACCTTCAGACTTAAGGCGTTTGAGGGCAAGACGTTAAATGACGAAATGGTCTTCGAACTCTACAACGGCCCGGCTAAGACCACGCTTAAGGGCGGCAGTCTGACAATTTACACAGACAGCACAAAAACCACGCTTTTCGACCTCGGCTTGCCCGTTTATTACGAGGAAGCCAACGGCGAAAACGTCTATATCGTCTATTCGTCCTTAAATTACGACGACATCGAAGGTTATGTCGCTATCGAGGTGTTAAACAGAATCGCCCCGTCCGACATAAACATCGGCAATATGAGCAAAGAGTACTCCGAGGACGTCGGCATTACCGTAAATGACATAAGACCTCTTATTAACGCCGCCGTAGGTATCGGCTACGAGCACATTACGCTGGAGATAAGGGACGGAAGCGGCAATATAACCGACGGCAGAGAGATAGGAACGTATACAATAACCGTCATCGTCGACAACGGCGAATATTACGGCACAAAAGTTGTCAGCGGCTTTACCGTGACAAAGAGGGACATCTCGGGCGAAATTTCGCTTTCGGAAAGCAGTTCCACCTATGGCGAGAGCGAAGTGCCGAGGGTGATTTACAAAGGTCAGCAGCTTGACAAGAATTATTACACGATAATGTACAAGAGAGCGACGGCTCCCGACACAAGCTACTCGACAAATATGGGTGACGACTCGGCGACTTACAGCGTTAGGGTGACAATCTCGAGCGAAAACTACACGGGAAGCGCGGTGTTCACATACGTTATCGAGCCTGTAAGGGTGAGAGTAATCGCCTACAACAGGGAAGTATTGTACGCCTCGCTGGACGCTTCTCGCGCTCCCGAAGTGACCTTCAAGGCGCTTTTGGGCGAGGACGAGATTATCCTTCCTTATACCTTATATTATTATAATGATAATTACACGATAACGACCAACAAGCCGTCCGACGTGGGCGTGTACACAGTCAGGTGCGTCATCGACGATACAAATTACGCACCGTATGAAGGCGCGTATGTCGAATTTCTGTACACGATAAACCGGGCTTCGGTGCAGATAACGACCTTGCCCATTGTCCTTGCCACGGCGGCGGGCGGACAGACCTACCACCTCAAGTACGGTCAGACCCTTGGCGATATAAGGATGACGGGGGGCGAAGCGAGGAGAAACAACGAGCCTGTGCCCGGTACCTTCTCTATTTCCAACACCGCCGTCAAGCCCAACGCGGGAACGTACAGAATAACCATAGTCTTTACGCCGTTTAACGCAAACTTATCGTCCGCGCAAGCCAACCTTGACATCACCGTCGCAAGGGGCGACGCGCAGGTCATCGTCGACAACCTCTACGCAAAATACGACGGCACAAGCAAGCGCAGCCACATTTCGGTCACCGTTCAGCCCACGGGCGTGCAGGTGGCGATAGTGTTTACAAACAGCAAAAACGAAACCATCGCAGAGCCGACCAACGCGGGTAACTACTATATCAACGCCGTCAGCCTCAACAATAACTACAACGTAACAATCAGCAAGAGCGCAGACGGCTCGCTTTCGCCGCGCCTTGTCATATCCAAAGCCAAAGTGCAGATGATAAACGGCGTTTACAGAATAAACGATCCCGTCGCGTTGCCCATTACCGCGGGCGACAGCCTGGCAAAATCCAGCCTCTCCAAGGGCGCGGGATACGGCGAAGTGTACTACGAAGGCTTCAATATGCCGATAGACGGCTCGTTTACTTACGTTCAGAGCGCGCTTATCTTCAACACGGCGGGCACGTATACTACCGGCTACATCTTCACGCCCGACGACATCAACAACTTTGACACCTATACGGGCACTGTAGCTATCACCGTAAACAAGGCGTTTGCGACAATTTCGGTCGCCAATACCGAGTTTGTCTACGGCGAAGGCTTCAGACTGCCCACCTTTACGACAAATCCCGCGGGCTTGACCTATGCCCATAACATAACGTTCAACGAGTACGACCCGACAAGCGGCTCGTATAACCCGAATGACGTCATCGCCGCGGGCACCTACTACTTCAGAGTGTGGATAACCAGCCCCAACTACGCCCGCGAGGAAAACACCTTCGAGTTTGCGATAACGATAAGGAAAAAGGCGATTGACTTAAGCTTTGTCAACGCAAGCGGCGAAGTGGTCACCCAGTATGTGACGACCTACGGCGTACCCTTAAACGCCGACATCAGGCTGTACCCCGCCAATAATACCCAGGGAAAGAGGGGGTACCTCTTGAAGGACGAGTTTGAAAACGGCATAAGACTGGGCGAGAGGAGGGAAACCCGCTACAGAAGCACCGACAAGGACGCAAACTACGACGCGCACGTCGCGCCGAGGGATCGCGGCAGCTATGAAGTGACGGTCAGCATAATAAGCGACAATTACACCGCAACCGGCACGATTATGTATGTCATTAACCGCGGCATTATCGAGGAAATTATCTTTGATACGTCTTCCCTCGAAAATCAGATTTACGGCATGGTAACCGCGCCCATAATCTACACCCGCCCGTCCAATATCAGCTATTATATCGTCTACCAAGGGTACGGCACCAAGATGCCGACCGACGCCGGCACCTATAATATAATGGTGTATTTTGACGATAATAACTATGAGAAGAAGCAGATTTTCGCGATGTTCCGTATCAACCCGATGCCCATAAACATAGGACAGATTACGGTTAGGGACAAGGTTTATGACGGCGTTTCGTCCATAGAAATAGAGGGCAAACTCCAGGGCGTAAGACCCGACGACGAGGTGGAGCTTGTCATGAAGGCGACCACCGCCAACAACGACCCGTCGGTGGGCGCGCACTATGTGACAATCACCGAGTACAGGATAACAGGGCTTGCGGCCTCCAACTATGTTGTGGCAAAACCCGTCTATGACGGACAGGTCAACATTTACACCAAGGTGGTGACCGCATCCAACGGCGGCTCGTACATTACAAGCCCGACAGGCTTTAAGGCGGGCACGACCGTGGAAGTCAAGGAGCTTGACATAAAGGAAAACAAGACCAACATTTTCACAAAGGCGATGGGCATCGAGTCCAAAGTTATAGGCTTCTCGCTCAAGGAAAACGGCGAGGAGACCATACTTTCCGACCTTGTGAAGGTATATATCGCTATCCCCGACGAGTTCCTCGACGCCGACTTCGAGGTCAAGCCTTACGGCAACATGAAGGGGCAGACCATACTGTTTGACCGCGAAGGAAATTACATAACCTTCTATACAAACTCGACAGGCAGCGTGGTGTTCGAGAAGACCCAGTTCAAGTACGGCTTCGCGGTGACGGTCATAAGCATCGGCATAATCATCATCGGCGTCGTCGTAATGTTTATCCTCAACCCCTTCCACAGCAGATCGAAGACCACGGACCGTTCGAGGGAAAAAGCGATAATAAAGAGGCTCAGGAGCGGCTTTTAATGGCTAAAAAGACGGCATTTGTCTGTTTTGCAATATTATTTTTAAGTATAATTGCTTCCATATCCTTTTTGAGTGTCAGCGCGGATACCGCTTACGCAACCGAGCTGGATTACGCTTTTTTTAAAGAGGATTTTTCCTTTGAGCCCGACGAAAATATCCCCAGCCCCCACTACGCCAACGGGGAAAGCGGCGCGAAAATCCGCCTGACCCTTTCCGAGACCCAGGCCGAAGGCATCATAAGCATCAGGTACACCCTCGTAAGAATTAAGACCGCGGGCGACGTCGTGACCTTTGACGAGTACGATATTTTTATCAACAACAGAGCAATCACAAGCGAGCAGCTTATCGAAACAAAGACCGCGGTAAGTAGCGAGTTTCATTATTATCAGAACGCCACGTGGGCAAAATTTGCCTATATCGACATAACGGTTAAGGAGTGGTGCGCCATAGTGCTTGACGTCACCTACGACGACGGAGGCGGCGAAAAAAAGACCTACGAGTCTTATGTCCATATGGTCACAGAAATCGACAACAGCCCGCCCACGGCGTATTACCGCACATGGAGCTATGACGAGGGCGCGTATACCTTTTCGGTAGTTGTTAACGGCAACGAAACCAAAGCGACCCGCACGGCAAATTCGGGCATTCAGAAGATAGTCATCAAGAAGGTGACGGGACTTAGCCCCAACGAAACCGTAACCGTAATCGACACCATCGAAAACATAACTTATTCTCCATATTATTATACGTTGCGGACAGATACGGGCGTGCAGGCGTTTTACTACGCCGAAGTGACCGACTGGGTCAACAACAAGAGCGAAAAACTGATTGTCGCCATCGGCTCTTACGACGAAGGCTTCGAGTCGGCGGTAATAAATAAGCTTAACGAACTCGAACGCGCGGGCGAGCTTTTTTCGCCGTACTTGATTAAGAACATGAGCGACGAGTTTGCCAAGTACTGCCAGCGCGTACAGGAGTTTTACGAGGCGACCGAAGCTCAGCGCGTGGAGATTGTCGCCGAAATCAACAAGCAGAAAAACGCCATTTATACCTTGCTCGGCGACTACGCCCGCATACGTACCCTTGCCGAAAACGGCGTGAGGGACTATGAAGTAAAGCTCATAAACACAGAGTATATGCCGGGGGTGACCGTGGGCAACGTCAATACCGGTTATACCGCGCTCCTCTGGGGCGAAAAGGCGACTTTTACCATCGCGCTTGCCGATTTTGACCTCAAAAAGACCGACAAAAGCGCCGAGATCGCCGCCTCCGGACTTATCGACGTCAAGAGGGTCATGAACCTCACGTTAAGCACCCGGAACAGCGTTACGGGCGACGTAAAGACGACGTTTACAAGTCCCATCGAAATTCAGCTTCCCGCAAAAGACTATAAGGCGGTTTCGGCAATGGTCGTAAATATCGACGAAAACGGAGCAAAGACCTTTGAAACGCTGGAGGTTATCGAATATAAAAACTATGTCGGCATACAGATGCCTTATTCCGACGGTGTAATAACAGTTGTTTTCGGAAAGAAAAAGATAAGCCCGTTCTACTGGTTTTTCACGCTCCTCGTTATCCCCGCGGGAGCGGGCGCATACTTTGTTATAAAGAAACTTAAGAAGAAAAAAGCCGAAAAACTTGCCGAAATTGCACGGCTGAGACAGGAAGAAAAGGCAAAGACAAATTACGTCCCCAAAAACAAGAGCAAGAAGAAAAAGAAAAACAAGAGGTAACGGGCGATTGGTTTGACATCGGGGAGTCGATATTATACAATTATATCGGTTTCGACCCCGTAAAAACAACAGAGGGCGGCGCGCCTTGCTGATGATATAAAATCTATCTTCAACATACGGCAAAACAACAGCCGGAAGGAGAGTTTTATGACAGAAGTCATTGAAAAAAAAGAAGAACAGCAACCAAAGAAGAATCTGGTGATTAACCGCTATACGCTCTGGACCATTCCCAACATTCTGGTATTTATCCGAATCCTTTGCGTTCCCGTTTACATGACGCTCATCATCCTCAGCGCAAAGCCTGCCTATGCCGCTCAGCACAACGTGTTTCTTTATACTGCGCTCGGCATAATCATCTTTGCGGCGTTTACCGACGTACTGGACGGAAAAATCGCAAGAAAGTACAAAGCGGGTACCAAAATCGGCAAGTATGTAGTAAAGCACGACCAGGGTACTTATGTAGGTCAGTGTATCGACCCCATCGCAGACAAAGCCATGCATATCGGCGCGGTAGTAGCTTTGTCGGTGGGCGGATATCTCCACTGGGCGTTTATCATACTCCTCGTTTTGAGAGAAGCCTGCATGATAATTATCGGAAGCTTCCTCGTAAACGACGTCAACATCAAAGCCAACATGCTAGGCAAAGTCGCCAGCGCGACGATAAGCTGCGGCGTGTTCCTTTGCTTCTTCCACAACTACTTTATCCAGTGGTGGCAGCTCGGCAAGGGCTTCGCGTTTGACTGGCTCATAGTGGCAATCGGCCTTGTGCTCAACTGGGCGGCGGCTATTAACTACGCCGTCGACGTATCCCGCCAGATCAAGGCGAAAAAGGCCGCCGACGCCGCGGCAGCTTTAGCGGAAAACGCATCAGAAAGCAACGAAACAGAAGAAAAGTAAATTACATTTAATCAAGGACAAGAGTTTTTATTATGATGAACAAAACCTATGAACCGCAGGAATTTGAGGGTCGGATTTACCGTAAATGGACGACAAACGGCTATTTCTCCCCCAAAATCGACAGGAGCAAAAAGCCCTTTACAATAGTGATTCCCCCGCCCAACATAACAGGTCAGCTTCACATGGGGCATGCTCTCAACAACACCCTTCAGGACATAGTCATCCGCTATAAGAGAATGCAGGGGATACCGACTTTGTGGGTGCCCGGCACCGACCACGCCAGCATCGCGACAGAGCTTAAGATAGTGGAGCAGTTGCGCGAAGAGGGTCTTTCCAAGGAACAGGTGGGAAGAGAAAAGTTTCTTGAGCGGGCGTACAAGTGGAAGGAAAAGTACGGCGGAAGGATAATCGAACAGCTAAAGAGGCTGGGCTCCAGCTGTGACTGGACGCGCGAAGCCTTCACTATGGACGAAAAGTGCTCCAAGGCGGTCAGAGAGGTTTTTGTCACGCTTTACGAAAAAGGGCTTATTTATCGCGGATACCGCATGACTACGTGGTGTCCCGGTTGCGGCACGGCATTGTCGGACGCCGAAATCGAATACGAAGAAAAGCCCGGCTTTTTATGGCACATAAGGTATCCTTATACCGACGGCTCGGGGTATATGGTGGTAGCGACCACCCGCCCCGAGACCATACTCGGCGATACCGCCGTTGCCGTAAACCCCAACGACGAGAGGTATAAAGACATTGTCGGAAAGACCATGCTGCTTCCCGTCATAAATAAGGAAATTCCCGTCATTAGCGACGACTATGTCGAAGCCGATTTCGGAACGGGCGCGGTGAAAATCACCCCCGCCCACGACCCCAACGACTTTGAGGTGGGCAGACGTCACAACCTCGACATCGTCTACGTAATCGACGAAAAAGGAATAATGAACGAAAACGCCGCGCATTACAAGGGTATGACAATATCCGAGTGCAGAAAGGCGATAGTGGAGGACCTCAAAAAGCTCGGTCTTGTGGAAAAAATCGAGCCGTATACCCACAACGTAGGACAGTGCTACAGGTGCAAGACCACGATAGAACCCCGTCCCTGCGAGCAGTGGTTTGTCAAGATGGAAGAGCTTGCCGGGCCCGCGATCGAGGTCGTAAAATCAGGCGAAACGAAATTTATCCCCCAGCGGTTTGAAAAGACCTATTTCAACTGGATGGAGAACATAAAGGACTGGTGCATATCGCGTCAATTGTGGTGGGGACACCGCATTCCCTGCTGGTACTGCGACGAGTGCGGCGAGGTCATTGTGTCACGCACAGACCCCACGCAATGCCCCAAGTGCGGCAGCATGCATATACGCCAGGACGAAGACGTGCTCGATACGTGGTTTTCCAGCGCGCTGTGGCCGTTCTCCACGCTCGGTTACCCCGATAAGACCGAGGACCTCGGGTATTTCTACCCGACATCCTTGCTTGTCACGGCGTACGATATCATCTTCTTCTGGGTCGCCCGCATGATATTCAGCGGAATAGAACACATGGGCGAAACGCCTTTCCCCGAAGTGCTCATCCACGGCATTGTGCGCGACGAAAAGGGCAGAAAGATGAGTAAGTCCTTAGGAAACGGCGTGGACCCGCTTGTGTTAATCGATAAGTTCGGCGCGGACGCGCTCCGCTTCAGCCTCACTACGGGTGTTGCGCCCGGCGGCGATATAAGGTTCTCCGAGGACAAAATGGAAGCAAGCCGCAACTTTATGAACAAGCTGTGGAACGCCAGCCGCTATGTGATAATGAACCTCGAAGGGCGCGAAATCAAGCCCGTCGAAAAAGAAAAACTTACCGACGCCGACAGGTGGATACTGGCAAAGCTCAATATGACCGTGCGCGAAGTGAGGAGAAACCTCGACAAGTACGAGTTCGGTCTTGCCCTGGGCAAGCTCTATGACTTTATCTGGAGCGACTACTGCGACTGGTTTATCGAGCTGACAAAGCCCATGCTCTACAGCCAGGACGAGGAAGTCAGGGGCAACGCCTTAAGTGTACTTAAGTACGTGCTGGAAAATATCTTAAAGCTTATGCACCCCTTTGCGCCCTTTATTACCGAGGAAATCTGGGAGCAGCTCGGCGTGTCGGAGACTATTATGCTGGCGGCGTACCCTGAGTGCGACGAAGCGATGATAGACGAAGAAGCCTTTGAAAACTTCGAGAAAATCAAGGAAATCATCGTCAAGATAAGAAATATCCGCGCCGAAATGAACGTGCCCGCGACAAAGAAGTGCCGCTTGTACGTTAAGACCGAAGAAAAGGCTCTGATCGGAAAGTCGGCTCTCTATATCGAGAGGCTTGCGCAGGTGTCGGAGATTAAGTTTGTGTCGGACAAAGCCGAAGCGGGAGACAAGGTGTGCAGTGCCGCGACTACCGCCGCCGATATGTTTATACCGCTTGGCGAGCTTGTCGACTTCGAGAAGGAAACCGCGCGCATAACAAAGGAAATCGAAAAGGTTTCGGCGGAAATCAAGAGAAGCGAAGGCATGCTCAACAACGCAGGTTTTGTCGCCAAAGCGCCCGCCGCCCTTGTCGACGCCGAAAAAGAGAAGCTCTCCGCCAATAAACAGCTTCTTGAAAAACTCAACGCCCGGCTTAAGGATTACCGATGAAATTAAAGTATTTGCTGTTTGACCTGGACGGAACGTTAATTGACAGCAGTCGGTGTATATTCAAAGTGTACACCGATATTTTTAATGAGCTGGGAATACCGCTTCCCGACGACAGGACCATGCAGACCTTTATCGGCCCGCCCATTGAGGAAGTCATAGTCAAGTACTATGACGGCGACCCCAAAAAGGTGTGCGACCGCTTCAGGGAGATTTACGCGACCGTCGACCTTGCAGCGACAAACTCGGTCTTTGAGGGCGTGCGCGAAATGCTGTCCGCGCTGAAAAACGACGGGTACGTGATGTGCGTTGCCACGACCAAATTTTACGTCTTTGCCGAAAAAATTCTCAACATTCTCGGTATTCGCGACTATTTTGACCTTGTGCAAGGCTCCAACGCAAAAGCGGGGATTGTGGGCAAGTCGGCGGTAATTAACGCTCTGTTCAACGCGGGCGTGGAAAAAGACAGGTGCCTGCTTATAGGCGACACGGTTTTTGACGTCGAGGGCGCAGAGGAAATCGGAATTCCCGTCGCCATAGTGAGATACGGCTTCGGGCGTGAAAAGGACTTTATCGGCAAAGATATAGTCTGGTTTGCCGACACGGCCGAAGAAGTTGCGGAAAAAGTAAGGAGTACAGTTTTATGAGCGACAGGCTTGTAAAGGGCATAATTTTCGGCGGAAAGGCCAGGGTTGCCGTCATTAAAATTACCGATATTGTTAATGAAGAGATAAAAATTCACGCGCTTTCGCCCTTGGCATGCGCCGCACTGGGCAGAGCCATGACCGCCGGCGCGTATATCAGCACCAACCTTAAGAGCGAAAGCAACGCCTTCAGCATAGTTATAAACGGCGGCGGAGAGCTTGGAAACATAATAATCGCGGGCGAGGGCGGAAACCATATACGCGGCTGCGTGCAGAACCCCACCCTCGACCTTCCCGTAAAAGAGGACGGACACCTCGATGTGGGAAAAGCCGTGGGCAAAGACGGTTTTATTACCGTTATTAAAGACCTCGGACTAAAAGAGCCGTATGTCGGAAAATGCGAACTTGCCTCGGGCGAAATTGCCGAAGACTTTGCGAAATACCTGCTTGTCAGCGAGGGAGTAAGGAGCGCGGTCGCTCTGGGCGTTAAGGTAAACGCCTCGGGGTGCCTGGGCGCGGGCGGAATAATTATCGAAGCCCTTCCCGACCTTGATAACGAGGATCAGCTCTTTATGCTTGAGGACATCGTGACCAATTTTGCCAACATAAGCGACATTATCGCGCAAAAAGGGCCCGAAGAAATCTTTGACTTCTATTTCGGACCCCTCGACGCCGAAATGCTGCCCGCCGAAAATATCACGCTCAGATGCGCTTGTTCCGACGGGAAAATCGAGGGCATAGTCAAGAGCATCGGAGAAAAAGAGGCGAGAGATATAATAAATGAACTGGGCAAAATCGAAGTTGTCTGCCAGTTCTGCGAAAAGAGATACACCTACACCCTTGAGGACGTGGATAAAATATGGGAAAAGTAATAGATTACAGGCTGGATGCCGAAAGTTTATATCTGTACGCAAGCGACGCCCTTGAAGCGGGCGATTATTTGCTGTGCGCGCAGAATATTAACGAAGGGCTGAAACTTTCCGACCTCAATGCCGAAATGCGCGCGAAGTTTTTCGAGCTTCTCATAAATCTTTATGAGAACACCGACAACAACGCCGCAAAAACGGATATTGTCATAAAAAACGCGCCCGAACTTGTCACCGACTTCGGCAGAATCGACTTTAAGGAGTTTATCACCGCCGAGGACGCCTTTATGGTGAACGACGAGGAAGAAAGGACGGGAGAAATCTACGTCTACAGCCAGATACGCGACGCGTTTGTGGCGAGGGACTACGTAAACGCCTTCGGAAAGCTTTTGAGCGCAGACCTTAGCGAAAAGTACCTGGTCAGGCTCTCCGACTATATCTGCCTTGCGTACGAAGAGGACAAGTCTTTCAATATTAACGACTACTTTGTGCCCGCCATTTCCATGTTGGCAAAGCTTGACGATAAGACAAAGCTCCTTAGCGTTATGCTTGCCTCGGGCGGCGCGTGCAAAGACCTTGCGATAGACGGCGCGCAGGTTTTTCTCGAGGACGTTGACGAACTGTCGAGGCTCCTTGCCCTTGCCGAAGTGTACTACATCAACGGCGAAACAAACGTCGCCAGGGATATGTACGCGAAAGCTTTGACCTTCAGCCCCTGCAACGAGGACGCGCTTTTCCACTATACCGCCATACTGTACTCGAAAGGGGACAGAGTTGAGGCGGACAAGCAGTTTGCGAGGTACAAGGTGCTGTTTGAAAACACCTTTTTGCCGATTGGCTTGTACGAAAAGTACTTCGAATCGGGCTACGCGCGCATTGTGCCCGTATACTACCCATATCTCGACCCCAACTTTGTCGACGAAGTGACGAGAGAGCTTGTCGAGCGCAAGGTAGAGGAATTGAGCGCGCAGTTACTTAAGGAAATCTCACAGATAATCAGCGCGTGCGAAAAGGAAGAGGACTGCCTCATACTGCCCTTACTTCCCACTCTCTTCAAAAAAGAAAAGCTCCACGCCGTAATTCTCTACCTTATCCGCAATCCCGCCATCGCCAACGCCATTAAGCGCAAGCTCCTCACTATGCTCTATGACGCGGGGTATCAGGGCAGATATATCGCCTATATCGAGGGAAAACTCGTATTTTCCACCATGATAAGCAGCGACAAGATAGAAAACGACCTCTACAAGGACATCTTCCGCGAGCTGGTGCTCGATATGCCCTTCTGGTCGGTCAATATGCCCTTGAAGTGTAACGTTCTTAAAAACATTATCCTGAAAGCGGAACAGCTCGCGCCCAAAGTGGAGCTTACCGACGCGCGCTACATTGTGTACTTTATCCTGCGCAACTACGCCCGTATCTGCAAAATCAACGCCGACTGGGAGATAATCGAAAACTCCTACCGCATTGATAATCTGGTTGTCAACGATATACTTGCCAAATACGGGATAACGAAACAGAGTCTGGAGAAATAAATACCTTAAACGCCCTGCCGCGGCGGGGCGTTTTTTTACCCCAAAAATCCATGAAACGCTTTCCCCGAAAACAAGGTTTTTTTGGCGAAAACGTTGGTTCGATTCTTACTGATCCTGCCTATGCGTATCATGCGGGCAGACGGGATCGCCGGAATTCGCCGAATTATCGGACTTATATTGGGTCTGCTTATTGAAAATTTCGCGTGATTATGTTATAATTTATTATACTAAACCTTCAAGGGGGTTGTTTTCATGACAAAAAGGTCAATTATCACAATTATCATTCTTGCAGTTTGTTTTGTCGGATTATTGCTGGTCGCGACGTTTTTCGACCTTGACATAAATATCGCGCTCGGAAACGCCGACAGCGTTTACGGGCAGTTCTTCGCGTTGTTCGGCGAAGCTACCGCGTGGCTCCTTATACCGATAGCCGCGGTTATTCTCTTCCAGGCGGTCACCAAGGACAACAAGTACCGCGTTTACCTGTGGATAATCTGGGGCGCGCTCGCGTTTGTGGGCTGGTTCCTCTCGGTAAGGTACTTCTTTGAAGAGATAGTTGTCGACATGAAATGGAAGACGCTGTACGAAATCTTCTTCGCGGCGATCTTTACCGTGTGCAGTATACTCGGCACCGCCAAAGTCGACAAGGCGATAATGAAAAAGCTGGTCGTGTTTGCGGCCGTTATGCTTGCTGCGCTCGCTATAAGCCAGGCGGTCACCACCGTTTTGAAATCGATGTGGGGCAGACACCGCTTCCGCAATATGCCCGTGGACGACTATTCGGGCTTTACTCCGTGGTATAAACCCAACATGTTCAGGAAGGGCAACGGCGGCGCGTTTGTGAGCGACTTTGCGGGTATGCCCGACGAGGACGCCTTTAAATCCTTCCCCAGCGGTCACACCATGGCGGCGGCGCTCAGCTTTGTCATAATCATGCTTCCCGACATCTTTGAAAAACTCAAAGAGCACAAACTCTGGTTTTACGTTGCTCCCGCTATCTACACCGTCGCGGTGGCAATCAGCCGCATTGTGGCAAGAGCTCACTTTATGAGCGACGTGCTCATCGGCGGAACTATCGGAATAATCGGCGTATTTTTGGCGCGTTTCCTTGTCATACTGATAAGGAAAAAGATACTCGAAAAGAGAAACGGGAAAGCCGCTCCCGCAGAAATTGTTGAGGCGGACGCCGGGGAAGCAAGCGCGGAAGGTTAAGAAAGCGAGGCATATTTGCCCGATTACGGGGGAAAACAAAAGAATTTGATGCGCACCGACATTTCGATGTACGCCTACCTCAAGGAAAGCGTGCAAAACAGCGATGAAATAAAAGTCGTTTACCGCGACACAAAAATATCGGCAAAAGAGCTTATCGCCGATATAGACGCGGTAAGCGCTTTTTTATTGAGCGAAGGGGTGAAATGCGGGGATAGTATCGCCGTATGCCTTCCCAATATCCCTCAGGCGATAGCGGCATTTTATGCGATAAACAAATTGGGCGCGGTGGTAAACGCCATTCACCCGAGACTGCGCGGCGACGCTTTGATTTCCGCGCTCAAAAAGACAAATACAAAAATAATTTTCTTGTACGACCTGCTTATCCCAAAGCACATAAAGGCTTTGCGTGAAAACGGCATTAAGGTCGTCGCTTGCGCCTATGCCGATTACCTTAAGGGCGTAAAAAGGCTTTATAAAGTACCGTTTATCGCCTGCGGCAAGGATATTGTGCCTTTCCGCAAAACGCTTAAATACTCGGGCGGAGAGGAATTTTTCGCCGACGGCGAAAATGACGCGGTATACCTGCACTCTTCGGGGACGAGCGGACAGAGTAAGACCGTGCGGCTGTCGTCGAGAGCGTTTAACGCCCTGAGCGAAGGGCTTTGCGAGATGATAGAGGAGAAGGTGGGGTATAAACTCCGGCCCGACGACGAAATGCTGATGACTCTGCCTGTCTTTCACGGTTTCGGGCTTGGGGTGTGCGTGCATTTTTCCCTTCACCGCTTCCGCGTAGTCATGGCTCCTTTTTTCAAGGCAAGGGACGTGGCGGGAATAATAAGGCGCAACAAAATCCGTTTTATGGTCGCCGTACCCAATATGCTGCGCCGTCTTGCCGCCGAAAAGAGGACGGATAACAAGGCGCTTTCTTCGGTAAAACTCGTATTTTCGGGCGGAGACAAGCTGAGCGACGCAATCCGCGACGACTTTAACGCCCTGCTTAAGCGCAACGGCTCGGACTGCGTCGTCATGGAAGGGTACGGATTAAGCGAACTAACCAGCGTGGTGAGTATCAACATACATCCCGAAAAGAATAAGTCGCAGGGTCTGCCCTTGCCCGGGGTGGACGTCAAAATACTCTCCATACCCGACGGGAAAGAGCTAAGCGCAGGCGAAACGGGCGAAATCTGCATTGCAAGTAAATGCGTTATGAACGGTTACTTCGACGCCGAGGCGAAATTTTCCGAAATCGGCGGCAAAATGTATTTCCACACAGGCGACGTAGGACACCTTGACGAGGAAGGTTTTATCTACCTCAGGGACAGAATAAAACGTATCGCCATTATCGGCGGAGTAAACATTTACCCGCAGGAAGTCGAGGACGTCATAACAGGCGTTGCGGGCGTGAAGGCGGCGTGCGTCGCGAGATACACCGACACCGACGGCAGAACCCGCACAAAGGCGTTTATCGAGCTTGAGAAGGGGTTATCGCTCAATGCGAGGATGAAAAACACGATACGCGAGATGGTCGAAAACAAGGTCATTAAGTACGCCTCGCCCACGCTTTTTGAGCAAGTGGACGAGCTTCGGCGCAACAAAATGGGCAAAATCGACTATCTTTACTATGAAGATATGCTAAAAGGGTAATAATTGAGGGTAAAAACGGATAATGTTATTTACATTATTTGTAAATAATGATAAAATATTAAAAGAGTTTGATTTCTCGGGAACACGGAGGTTATGATGAACTGGAACGATAATATGACTGTCATTCTGATGATGATTGCTGCCAGCGTGCTCGCTGTCATATTCATTACCGTCAGGGTGGCTTTCGGACAAAGAAGCGTAAAAGGCGGAGTAATCGCCATGCTGGCAAAGACCCTGGCGAGCCTCGGCTTTATCATGGTGGGCATTATTGCCATTTCGGAAGGAGTGCGCAACAACCAGGCGGCCATATACTTTTTGTTTGGTCTGATTCTGGGCATGGTCGGCGACATTGTGCTTGACCTCAAGGTCGTATACGGCGGCAGGGAAGAAGAGGGTATTTACCTCACTTCGGGTATGGTCAGCTTCGGACTGGGCCACGCCCTTTACCTTATTGCTCTGCTTATGATACCGTGGGTAAAGTTTTCGGTCACAGGCGACTTTATCGGCATCTGCATAGCTGTTTCGGTTGCGATTACGGCGGTCATAATTCTTGCGGGAATTTTTGTAATGAAACTTAATTTCGGAAAATTCCTCGTGCATTCCATCGTTTACGCGTTTATACTGACGTTTATGGGCGTGTTTACCGTCGGTCTTATGATAAAGACCAGAAACACTCTCATGCTCCAGCCCATGATCGGAATGATATTGTTCTGGCTCAGCGACCTTGTATTGAGCAAGATGTACTTTGGCGGAGCGCAGAAAAACAGCGTATTTTGCATAGTAAACCACGTGCTCTACTACGCCGCACAGATCTGCATAGCGTCATTTATCTGCTTACTATAATAAAAATAAAAGGAGAATGGCTATATGAACGTATGGCATGATCTTAGCGGGGACAGAATCAGCCCCGAGGATTTTATCGCGGTTATCGAGATATCCAAAGGAAGCAAAAACAAGTACGAACTTGACAAACAGACGGGACTTCTGATACTTGACAGAATACTGTATACCTCCACCCACTATCCCAATAACTACGGCTTTATCCCGCGCACCTACAGCGAGGATATGGACCCGTTGGACGTACTGGTGCTTTGCACGGAGTCCATTCAGCCCATGGCGATGGCGCGCTGCTATCCCATCGGAATGATAAAAATGGTGGACGACGGATATAACGATGAGAAAATCATCGCCATACCCTTTAAGGAACCCAGCTACAACGGCTATACCGACATCGAGCAGCTCCCCGAGCACATAATGGCCGAAATCTGCCACTTCTTCACCGTCTACAAGGAACTCGAAGGAAAGCGCACGGCGAATATCTCCATTCACAACCGCGAAACCGCCATCGAGACCATAAAGAAGGCGAGAGAAGACTACTGCAAGCATTTTTGCCCCGGCAGATAAAAAATGAAAATCACCAATTACCGTCCCGTTGTCTTCGTGACTGTAAGCCTGCTCTTGGGCTTAGCGGCGGGCGGATTGGCTTATGAGGACTCGTTTTTAATGATATCGATACCCATCGTGCTGGTCGCGCTGGGTATTTTTATGCTCATTTTCCTGAAGAAAAAGTTGGTTTTTTTCGTAATCCTGTTTTTTACGGTTGGCTTTGCGAGCTTCAAAATCGACAATTTAATCACTTTTTCGGGAGAAATCGAACAGAAAAACGCGGTTGTTACCGCCCGAATCAAAGACAACAAGGGCAAGTACGCCGTTTTTGACAATTTGACCGTAAACGGGACAAAGTACAAGGGCAGGCTGACCGCGCCGAATGCGGGCTTCGAGGAGTGCGACACAGGGTACATAGTCTGCTTTACCGCCGACATCACGACCAACGACGTCGACATCTTCGACTCCTACCGCATGGCGAAATACCGTGATAAAGTGTATTACGAGGCGGGAGATGTCAGGCATATTCAGACCGCTTTCGGCACAAAAAAGCTCGACGAAACAATACGCGACCGCGTAAATGACGGTATACTCTGCTTCATGAGCGAGGAAGAGGGCGGGATAGCGATAAGCCTTGTGTTTGGCGAAATGAGTTACATAACCGAACAGGACAACTCCGCCATGAGAAATACAGGACTTTCCCACATCTTCTCGGTCAGCGGTCTTCACGTCGGTTTTCTCATTGCGATTGTGCTTTTTATCGCGAAAAGGCTGAGATTAAACGCAAAATACAGGTTTTTGATTATTCTCGTTATGCTGATTGCTTACGGTTTTCTGACGGGCTTTCCGTCGGGCGTAAAGAGGGCGGGGATAATGAGCCTTGTATACCTTTTCGGAGTGCTTATGGGCAGAAAAAACGACTCGCTGACCACTTTGAGCCTGTCGGTTATGATAATTGTCCTTACAAATCCCAGAGAACTGTTTGACGTCAGCTTTATTATGAGCGCGGCGGCAATCCTCGGCACGGTGTGCTATTACGCTCCGCTAAAGCGTTTACTTTCGGGCAATCGTCCGTCAAAGGCGAAAAAGTACCTTGCCGCGTCCCTCGCCGCGACAATCAGCGCAAATATCTTTCTGGTGCCCGTGTCGTTTAATGTCTTCAATATGTTTTCGACCTATCAGGCGATCAGCAATATGCTTCTTCTGCCGCTGGTGACGGTCATATATACCGCGCTCATGCCCGTGGCCGTTTTGAATCTGATTTTTGCGCCCCTCGGCGTGCTGTATGTGCCGATAAGTTATCCCATTACGTTACTCAGACTTGTGACCAACCTAATTGCCGTCCTTCCCCTTGCGAAACTCAACGCGGCGACCATGGGCGTTTTTACAGGCGCGTACCTTGCCGCGGCGGTCGTTTTCTCCCCCTTTATACGCTTAAGAACGCAAAAAGCCCGTTGAATATTTGACAGCGATTTTCTCACTCTAAAAGTGGAGGAAATTTATGAAAACGACAGGCATAGTAAGAAGAATCGACGAACTCGGCCGCGTGGTAATCCCCAAAGAGATTCGCCGCACGATGCATCTTAAGGAAGGGGAGGAGATGGAAGTTTTCGTCGCTCCCGACAATTCACTTGTACTGAAAAAATATTCGGCGGTAAAAGAGCTTGCCGATTTTGCGCAAGGCTACGCCGATATAGTCCACAATACAACGGGCATAAACTGCCTGATCTGCGACCTCGACAACTTTGTCGCGGCGGCTTCCGAAAAGACAAGTTACCTCAATAAACGCATAAGTAAGACGCTTGAAAACATACTGACGGGCAGAAAATCCGCCTATCTCAAGGGCGACAATACGATAAACCTTCTCGCCGACGAATCAAAGAGCTATAAAGATATGGCGGTGTCGCCCATACTTGTCGGCGGGGACGTCCTCGGAGGCGTTGTTATGGTCAGCGCAAACGGGAGCGGAGAAAGCAGCGTAAAAATTGCCGAAATCGTCAGCGGATTTCTCGCAAGACAGATATAATTAAGGCGAAAAACCTTGAAAAAACATGATTTTATCCGAGGGGCGTCGCTGCTTGCGATAAGCGTCGTCATAGCCAAAATTCTCGGGGCAGTATACAGGATTCCGCTCGCAAACATAATAGGAGCGCAGGGCATGGGGTTATACCAGTTCGTATACCCCGTTTTTGCGCTTATATTGACCTTATCGAGCGGGGCGGTGCCCACGGCAATAAGTCTTGTCGTGTCCGAAAGCGAGGCGCGCGGAGACGCGGCAGGCGCAAAGAAGGATTTTACAATCGCGCTGAAAATCTGCCTGATTGCCGGCATGTCAGGCACGCTCTTGTTACTCCTTATCGCTTACCCTGTCAGCCTGTTGCAGTCTAAAGAGGCGTTTTTAGGGTATCTGACCATTGCGCCCGCGGTGTTTATAGTGACGGTAATAAGCGCGTTCCGCGGCTTTTTTGCCGCAAAGCGAAATATGCTGCCCTATTCGATAAGTCAGATAACCGAGGGCATTGTTAAACTCGCCGTTGGTCTTACCGCCGCGTACTTTCTTGCGCCGTATGGCGAAAAGTACGCCGTGGCGGGCGCGCTTTTGGGAGTAGGCGCGAGCGAGCTTGTGACGCTTATTCTACTGTTTTTCACTTATATCAAAGAGGAAAAGAATTTTGTCCGCGTCCGTCTTAAGGACAACAAGGACGCGGCGAGAAAGCTTGTTTTGACCATTGTGCCGCTACTTATCGGCGGCATCGTGCTCCCCTTGAGCCAGTTTGCCGACAGCCTGCTGTTTGTAAACCTTTTGAAAACCGGCACAAATCCGGCGGAAAGGGCGACAAGCTCATACGGCGTGTTTTCGGGCGTGGTAACGCCCATTATCAACCTCCCCATTATGGTGTGCATAAGCCTCGGCATCGCGATAACTCCCCAAATGGCGGAGGGTAAAATCAAGCGCGACGTCGACTTTATTATGGACAAGGCGACCACGGCGACCAAGATTATCTTTGCCGTGTGCGTGCCGTTTGCGCTGATTTTTATTTTCCTCGGCGACGCGGTAATTAATCTGTTGTACCCCAACCTCGGCGCGGAAAACATAATGCTGGGGGGAAAACTGCTCGCAATCAGCGCGGTAAATATCCTGACGTTAAGCGTTTTTCAGATATATTCGGCAATTTTACAGGGACTTGGCAAAATCACCGTGCCCGTCAAGGTGATGGGCGGGTGCGTCATTTTCAAGACGATACTTTCTTGCATTCTGATTCCGTTTATCGGTATGACCGGCGCGGCGGCGGCAAATACGGCGGCGTTTCTGATTGCGGCGGCGGTCATTATGGCGTATTTCTTCCGATATGCCCGCGTTGTCGACGACTTGGCTAAAAACAGTAGTCTAATAACGCTTTGCGGTGCTATAATGAGTTTGATAATCGTCATTACCATACAGATACTGACAAGCCCCGTAAGCCTCATTCTGGCGGCGGGGGTGAGCATACTCGTTTACGCCGTAATGCTCTTTGTCTTACGCGTTTTTACGCCCGACGAGCTGAAAAGCATGCCCCTTGGCGGTATCCTCGTAAAGATTGACGCGATAATACACAAGTAAGGAGCACAAATGAAAATCGAAAACGTCCTTGCCGAACTGAGAGACGCCCTTATTTTATCGGGCAAAAGTTTTCTGAACCGAAGCTTCCACCAATTCAACACAAATATCCCCCTTATTATCTACAACGTCACCGACAAAAACGCCTGTCTCGAGAAGATTTCCGACGTCTTCGGCGAGTGTGAAATAAGGGCGGAGGATAATGAAATTCTCGTTATTCCGCCCCGCGATTTTACCAAAAAGACGAGATTTTCCTTCAACGACCTTGTGGAGATAATCTTCAGGCTGCGCGATCCCGACGGGTGCATGTGGGACAGGGCGCAGACCAATATGACCATAAGGACAAACGCGATAGAAGAAGCCTACGAGCTTTGCGAGGCGGTCGAACTTGACGACAACGCAAAAATACGCGAGGAAACGGGGGACGTGCTTTTGCAAGGCATTTTTAACGCGATAATCGCCCAGCAGGAGGGGCGTTTTAAGGTAAACGACGCGATAACCGAACTTTGCGAAAAACTGATACACCGTCACACCCACATCTTCGGAGAGGATAAGGCGAAGACGAGAGAGGAAGCCTTGTCGTTCTGGGAAAAGGCGAAAGCCAAAGAGAAGTCGCTTAAGAGCGTAGAGGATAAGCTATCTGTAGTGCCCGCGACGTTCTCCGCGCTTATGAGGGCGAACAAGGTTCAGAAAATAATCAAGAAGACGGGCTTCGATTTTCCCGGCATCGAGGACGCGATAAAGAAGATTTACGAGGAAACAGAGGAGTTTACCGCCGAAGGCGCCGACAAGGAAAAGGAAGGCGGCGATCTGCTGTTTGCCGTGGTCAATGTTTTAAGAATGTCAGATATAGATCCCGAAGTTGCGCTTATGGGAACCGTAAATCGCTTTATCAGGCGTTTTGAACATATAATAGAAAGAGCCAAGGAACAGGGAAAGAAGGTGGAAGAGCTCTCCCTGGACGAAATGGAAAGCTACTACCAGGAATATAAGAAGTCAGAACGCGATGAATAAACTGCCCGCATTTGATTCCGACCTTTTTCTCGCGCCCCTTGCCGGCTACAGCGATGTCGGCATGCGTATGCTGTCCTACCGATACGGCGCGGCGATGTGCTTTACCGAAATGGTCAGCGCGAAAGGTATGTTTTACGGAAATGAAAATACAAGCGCGCTTTTACACCAAAACCCCGAAGAGCGGGGCAGGACCGCCGTGCAGATTTTCGGCAGCGAGCCCGAAATTATCGGCGAAGTGGTCGGACGGAGCGAGTTTGACGACTTTGCCGTAATCGATATCAACATGGGGTGCCCCGTGCCCAAAATCGTAAAGAACGGCGAGGGCTCGTTTCTTATGAAAAATCCCTATCTTGTCAAGGAAATCGTAAAATCCGCGGTCAAAGGCGCGAAAGGAAAGCCCGTGACGGTAAAGTTCCGCGCAGGGTTTTCCCCCGACGACAAAAACGCGCCCGACGTGGCTGTCGCCTGCGAGGAAGGGGGAGCTTCCCTTGTCACCGTCCACGGCAGAACGCGCGACGCGTACTACTCGGGCGAAGTGGACTACGACACGATCAGAAAGGTCAAAGACAGCGTGAAAATTCCCGTCTGCGGAAACGGCTCGGTCGTCGACAGAGAGAGCTACCTGAAAATGAAAGAAAAGGGCGGAGTCGACTACGTTATGGTAGCGCGCGGTGCGATAGGAAGACCATACATATTTGCCGAAATTCTCGGCAATTCTTACGAATACAGCATAAAGGAAGCAATCAGGTATCACATTTCGCAGCTTGACTTTCTGCCCGAAAGAGTGGTCGCAAACAACATGAAAAAGCACATCGCCTATTACCTCAAAGGGCAACCCAACCAAAAACATATCAAGGAAAAATGTTTTATGTGCGAGAATGTCAAAGATATGTTGCGTATAATTGACATTGCCGAATTAAAGTAGTAAAATTGTTTAAAAATTTATACACTTTATAAGGAGAAAATCATGAAGATATACAATTTCAGCGCCGGTCCGTCAATGCTTCCCGTTGAAGTCAAACTCGAAGCCCAGAGAGATTTTATGGACTATAAGGGCAGCGGAATGAGCGTTGTCGAAATGAGCCATCGCGGCAAGTGGTACGAAGAGATTCACTTTGAGGCGATGTCCCTTTTGAGAGAGCTTATGAATATCCCCGAGGATTATTACGTCCTGTTTGTCCAGGGCGGTGCCTCCACCCAGTTCGAAGCCGTGCCGTTAAACCTTCTTGTAAACGGAAAGGCCGACTATATCGTCACGGGCAATTTCTCGTCCAAAGCGTTTAAGGAAAGTCAGAAATTCGGCGACACCGTCTGCGTCGCGTCCAGCAAAGAGGACAATTTTACATATATTCCCGATGTTAAATCGATAGCGTACAGACCCGACGCCGATTACGTCCACATCACCACCAACAACACCGTCTACGGCAGCCAGTACAACGAGCTTCCCGAGGTGCCCGTGCTTGCCGCCGATATGAGCAGCAATATACTCGGAAAATACTATGACGTGTCAAAGTTCGGCGTAATCTACGCCGGCGCGCAGAAGAACATCGGACCTGCGGGACTTACCGTGGTCATCGTCAAAAAGGACCTCGCAGGCCGCGCCAAGCCCTACTGCCCGACTATGCTCAACTGGAAGGTCATAGCCGAGTCCGACAGCCTTTACAACACACCGCCCACATTCTCCATCTATATGGCGATGCTTATGTTCCGCTACCTCAAAAAGTTTGGCGGCGTAAAGGAAATGGAAAAGTTCAACACCTATAAGTCCGACCTTCTGTACAACTTCATTGACAACAGCACCATCTACGCCAACAAAGTGAGAAAGGACTGCCGTTCCATTATGAACGTGCCCTTTATCACGACTTCCCCCGAACTTGACGCAAAGTTCATTAAGGAAGCCCAAAGCGCAGGTCTGGTATCCCTTAAGGGACATAAGACGGCGGGCGGTATGAGAGCCAGCATCTACAACGGAATGCCCGTCGAAGGCGTGCAGACCCTTATCGACTTCATGAAGAAGTTCGAAATGGAGAATAAGTAAGGAGCAAGAAAATGTTCGAAATACTTAAACTTAACAAAATAAGCCCTGTTATCAACTGCCTCTTTGACGGCAAGTACGCGCTTTGCGACGCGTGCGAAAACCCCGACGGCATAATCGTGAGAAGTTTTAACATGGCGGAATACGCTATCGGAAACAAACTCCTCGCCGTCGCAAGAGCGGGCGCGGGCGTAAACAACATACCCCTTGACAGAATGACCGAAAAGGGCGTAGTGGTCTTTAACACCCCCGGCGCAAACGCCAATGCGGTGAAAGAACTTACTATCTGCTCTATGCTCCTTGCAAGCCGCGACATTATCGGCGGAAACAAGTGGGTAAACACCTTGACTTCCGACGTCGAAAAAGCCACCGAAAAGGGCAAGGCGTCATTTGGCGGATGCGAAATCACGGGCAAGACATTGGGCGTAATAGGCCTTGGCGCAATCGGCATACTCGTCGCCAACGCATGCGTTGCACTCGGGATGAAAGTTATCGGTTTTGACGCCTGTCTTACCGAGGAAAACAAGGCGAAGTTAAGCCCCGAAGTAAAAATTGCCGACTTGGACGAAGTTATTGCAGGCAGCGATATTCTGACGCTCCACGTGCCGTTGACCGACACGACAAAGAACATGATAAACGCCGCAGCTTTGGAAAAAATGAAAAAGGGCGTCATTATCATAAATATGTCCAGAGCCCAGCTTGTAAACGCAGCCGACCTCAAAAAGGCTTTATCGGACGGGAAAGCGGCAAAATACGTCGTGGACTTCCCGACAGAGGACGTCCTCAACACCGAAAATATCATAGTTATTCCCCACCTTGGCGCAAGCACCGAGGAAGCCGAGGATAACTGCGCGGTTATGGCGGCAAAACAGCTTACCGACTACATCGAAAACGGAAATATCGTAAACTCGGTAAACTTCCCGTGCCTCGCTAAAGAGTGGACTAAGAAATACCGCACCTGCATACTGTTCAAAGAGGGGTGCGAGACTATCGGCAAAATAAAAGCCGACGGCAAAACCGCGGTCAAACGCGGACTCGGATACGCCGTTTTCGACTCCGACGAGGAGATAGAGATCCCCGAATGCGACGCCATAATAAAGGTAAGAAAGCTGAGTAAATAAAATTACACATAAAAGGGCAATAATTCTTATACAAACGGCAGGGCGTCTCAGAAAAAACGGGACGCCCGAATTATATTTAGCCCCCAAAAGCCAACGGCTTTCGGGGGAACCCCCGGTGAGAAGTCCCCAAAAGCCAACGGCTTTCGGGGGAACCCCCGGTGAGAAGCCCCCAAAAGCCAACGGCTTTCGGGGGAACCCCCGGTGAGAAGCCCCCAAAAGCCAACGGCTTTCGGGGGAACCCCCGATATTTAGCCCCCAAAAGCCAACGGCTTTCGGGGGAACCCCCGAATTTAGCCCCCAAAAGCCAACGGCTTTCGGGGGAGTCCGGGGGTGAGGCAAAAAACATGGAGTATTTTTCGGGGTCCCCGAAAATCCTGATTTTTGGGGTTATTTTTCGGGGTCCCCGAAAATCCTGATTTTTGGGGTTATTTTTCGGGATTTATATCATTGACCGTATACTCAATAATAGTATATAATTAATATATTATGCAGGTAATCAACGTGCACGCAAGCAATTTGCCCGAAAATCCCGAAAGCGGGGTGTACTGCCTTGTCGGCGAGGACGCGTTTTTCCTTTCGGAAGCGGTAAGGAAATTCTCGCAAAATACCGACAAACTCAACATTCACGTTTTCGACAAGGGCGCGACGTTTTCGGACGCAGTGGGGAGCCTGTACTCCTTCCCCTTGGGCGAGGGGCGCGTCGTGGTCATCGTAAAAGACGACCTTATGGGCAATAATAAGCCCAATCACGCCATGCTCGAGGATATAATCGCGGGCGGCATCGAGCCAAACGTCCTTGTCCTGGTCAATCCTACGCTTGACTCCAAGGAAAAAAAGCAGGTAAATGTCGTCATTTGCGACAAACTAAAAGAAGCGGAGTGCGCAAAAGTCGCCAAAGGCTTTTTTGCCGCGGGGATTGACGCCGTCGCGCTGGAAAGGCTGGTAAGGTACACAAACGGCGACCTAATGCGCATAAAAAACGAGAGCGAAAAGCTCAACGCCTACACAAAAGGTGGCAAGGTGAATGCAGAGATTGTGGAAAGTCTCGTGTGCGAAGACGCCGAAGTGCAGGTCTATAATTTTGCCAACAGCCTTATCGCGGGCAATAACGCGCTGGCGATAAAACAGCTCGAAAAGCTGAAAAAACGCGGAGAATCAAACTCCGCTATGCTCTCGATGCTGATAAGCCAATTTCGCAGAATGCTGCACGCGTCGATATCGAAGAAGACCGATGACGAACTTTCACAGATTTTCAAAGTGCACAAGTTCGCCATACAGAAGGCGCGGGAGACGCGCGGATACGGCGCGGTAAAACTCAAAGGCATTATCGATATGCTGACGGGTTATGAATTGAAGTTCAAGTCGGGCGAGATGAGCGAAGCAGCCGCATTTGACGCGGCGATAGCCAGGCTCCTTGCCAAGGAGGTAAATTGAAGGCGCTTTTCAGTGAGAAGTTGATGGAGAAATTCCGCAAGATACCCTATTTTGTTTGGGTGCTCATTTTTGCCGCGGCCGCTTTTGCGGGCAACGCGGTGGAACTCTTTGCCGACAGCGCGACCCTCTCCGCCGAGATTATGGAAGCATACCGCATGGCGGGCATGAGCGTCAGGAGCGAAGGCGTAATTCAAGCTGCGATGATATCGGGCAGCGTGGTCATTGCCGTGCTCGCCTTCGAGCTTATCGCAAACTGGATAAGCGGCGACCTCGTCAGAAGATACCGCCTTAACGTAAAAGCCGCCGAGCTTGTCATGATGGTGCGCATTCTTGCGATTATTATTAACCTCGTTTTCGGGCTTTTCAGCCTGCTGTATTTTGTCAGCGAGGACGCGTTTTACATCGCAGACGCTATTATTGAGGCGCCGCTCGTTGCGGGCTTGTTTATATGGTTTTTCGAGGCGGTCAGAAAGAGAATCGCCCCCGCGAAGTTCCAGTCCAGACTGTTTTCGTTTGTCTCGTGGATATACTTTGCGATAGCGATTGTTATTAACGGCTACTACTTTTTGAGCTACATGTTCGTTTACGACGTCGAGCTTACCGTAATCGAAATCGCCGCGCTGTCATTGCGCCTCGGTATGACCTTGGCCATGGCGGCGGCGGCGTACATCTATTCGTTAAAACTCAAAAAGCATTCTGACGACGACAATAACAACGACGGAAGCGGACCTTACCGCTTTGAGATAATCGAGGAAAAGAGCGACATGGTATTCAAGGATTTCGATATATAAAGGGAAAAAGCTATGACGGGAAGGGAATTTGGACTTGGAAACATTATTTCGCTGGTGCTGCTTGCGTTGCTGCTCGGCGTTATTATCTGGTTTTTCGCAAAGAAAAGGTCAGTCAAGCTGATCATTTTCTATGTCTTCATGACCCTGTTGTGGGCGGGGCTGAACGTGCTCGGGTGGTTCTACGAAGGTATGGAATTTGCGCTCTGGATAATGGGCGTCTCCATGGTTGGCATCACCGTCGCAGGTCTGATAGTCTATCAGAACGACATCAAAATGCTCTTTGCCCGCCTTACCATGACGGGAAAGAAATCCGACCAGGCGCTGTTCTCCGACGAAGAACTGCAGATAAGTATTGAGGAAATCGTAAAGGCGACCCAGAGCCTTAGCAAGGCGCGCACGGGCGCACTTATGGTCATCGTTCCCCACCAGATAAGCAATCATATCCTCGACAGCGGCGTGACGCTTAACTCCCTTGTCACCGCGCCCCTTCTGGAGAGCATTTTCAACACGGGCGCGCCCATGCACGACGGAGCCGTTATCATAAAAGGTAACAAGATTCTTTCCGCAGGGTGCTTTTTGCCTCTGTCACAGTCCCAGAGCATAGCAAAGGACCTCGGCACACGTCACCGCGCCGCGATAGGCATAACCGAGGAAACCGACAATATAAGCATAGTGGTCAGTGAGGAAACGGGTATAATTTCCGTGTCCATAAAGGGAGTCTTGCGCAGATACATCACTCCCGAAAGGCTCTCCGACATACTCCATGAGACTTTCGGCGTGACGATAATGCCGGGAAGAACACCGACGGGAATCAGACGGTTTTTCTAAAGAAAACGTCAAATAGATATACCCCCAAAAGAAACCCCCAAAAATCAGCGATTTTTGGGGACCCCCCGAGACAAAACCCCAAAATAAGCCCCCAAAAATCAGCGATTTTTGGGGGACCCCCCGATGAGAAACCCCCAAAAGCCAACGGCTTTCGGGGGACCCCCAAAATAAACCCCCAAAATGCAAGCATTTCGGGGGACCCCCAGAATAAACCCCAAGGGCGGGTCAAATACATTCTGTTTTGTAAAAATAATATATCTGATACCAACAAAGGAAATCATGTCGATCGTACACAAAAGCCAAATTCTTCTTCCCAAAGATGTAGATTTTCGGAAATGGGCGGTTATTGCCTGTGACCAGTTCACCTCGCAGCCCGCGTACTGGGAGGAGCTTAATAAGTTTGTCGGGGACAGCCCCAGCACGCTTAAGATTACCTATCCCGAAATTTACCTCAACGACAACCGCGAGGAGAGGGTGGAACATATCAACGCCACCATGGAAGAATATCTTTGCAGCGGCTTGTTTCAGCCCCTCGATTCGTTTGTGCTCATCGAAAGGACTGTCGAGAGCGGCAAGAAGCGCGTAAGCCTTGTAGTAAGCGTCGACCTCGAAAGTTACGACTACCACAGGGTCAGAGCGGGGATAAGGGCGACAGAGGACACCATTATGGAGAGGCTTCCCGTCCGCATTCAGATAAGAAAGCGCGCGCCCATGGAACTTCCGCACATCATTCTCCTTATGGACGACCCCGAAAAGTCGATAATCGAGCCGATTTACGCCAAGCGCGACACCTTACATAAACTTTATGACTTTGACCTCAACATGAACGGCGGACACATAGTGGGTTATGAAGTGACCGACCGTGACGGGTTAATCGAAAAATTTGACACTCTCCTCGACCCCGAAGTTCAGGTTAAAAAGTACGGTCAAGACGAGGGAATTGCTTTTGCGGTGGGCGACGGAAACCACAGCATGGCGACTGCCAAAGAGCATTGGAACAGCATAAAGCAGGACCTCACCGAGGCAGAGCGGCAAAATCACCCCGCGCGCTATTGCCTTGCGGAAGTCTTAAACCTCTATGACGACGGGCTTGTTTTTGAGCCGATTCATCGGATTGTCGCAAACTATTCGCCCGACTTTATCGACGGGCTTAAGAACAGGCTGTTCGGAAGCGGCGAAATAACGCTTGTGAAAAACGACGGCGACATGAAGATA
>ERZ795047.483-NODE-483-length-49616-cov-31.370432_pt1 | contig 49616 bp, 51 predicted proteins | sample MGYA00375131_ERZ795047 | MGnify/ENA primary metagenome ERZ795047 (study PRJEB30176, sample SAMN05720228) | activated sludge metagenome | isolation source: Anaerobic digester | place: Japan | collected 2015-05-20 ... | reverse complement strand
TATCAGGCATATAGGGCTCTTCTCTCAGAAGGTGGCTGATAAGCAATTTGAGGAATAAAAAGGGGATAAACCATTCCAGGCCATAAGTAGGGGTTAATACATAACTATCTATGACGAGCGATACAGCAAAAAGACAAAGGGCAACCGGACGCTGAAGATAAAGCGGTGTCCTCAGGATAACAATAGCCATACAAAGAAGACAGGTTGACATTATTACCATGAACTGCCAGTCCATTGAGCGGAACAACCATGCAACAATAAAAATATGGATTATATGCAAAGCAACAAAAAAGAAAAGAGACCATGCCCCCTGTCCTGGCCGGTGATACCAGCGCTTTGCTGATGAAGTGGCGTTGGTGACTATACCCCCAGCCATATCCAGGGCTAAAATTATCGCAAACACATACTGGGTGGCTGTCCAGTTGACATCCCTCAGGGATGCGCATAAAGGTAGGATAACACCTGCTGCAATGGTAAAAACAACTATAACCCATAGCTCTCCCCCTGTTGTGCCTGGACCTATGAATCTATCCAAGAAACCTGACAGACCTCTGCGGGGAGGGGGATAATCCCAGTTAATCTTCACAGTCATGTTGGCAGCCTTATCTGTTATCTATTGTATCACACAAGTATTTAAAAAAAAATACGGTTTATCCTGAACAGGGATTAACCTAATCAACCTGCATATAAAAGCTCAGCAAAACCCTGTAAGGTTATTGAATCCCATCCTGTTTTTCCAGGATGAATTTCGTTGAATTAACCTGAAACATAATCTAATATTTCAGACAGCCGTTAAAATATGGATAATGAATATACAAAAAGCAGGGCGATACAGCTCTTAAAGACTGAGGGCGAAGGGTTAGATGCTTTATATCAGGAGGCTGATTTAATCCGACGCCGTTTTATGGGCGATGATGTCTATATACGAGGTATTGTTGAGTTTTCAAATATATGTTTAAATGATTGCCTCTATAGCGGAATCCGTGCATCCAACAAAAATGTAAGACGTTATATGATGAAGGCAGATGAAATCCTTGAGGTTTCCTCTGCAATGATAAACAGTCAGCAGACAACTATTGTCCTCCAGTCAGGTGAGGCACCATGGATAAAGGATAAGGAACTCGGGGAGTTAATCATGCGAATAAAAAAAACAGACCTCCCTGACTGTTATAGTATCGGTCGGCAACCGGCCCTATGACACATACCGATACTGGCGCGACTGCGGCATGGATCGTTATTTTCTCCGTTTTGAAACGAGTGATTCTGAACTGTTCAGAAGGCTGCACCCAGGCTCTACACTGGAAGAGAGGATAAGATGCCTCTACGACCTTAAGAGTCTTGGCATTCAGACTGGAAGCGGGTTTATGATAGGGCTGCCTGGCGAGATCCTTGAGATACTTGTAGAGAATATACTCCTGTGCAGGAGGCTTGACCTTGATATGATAGGTATTGGACCTTTTATCCCGCACCCTGAAACCCCGCTGGGTGGTGAAAAAAATGTCTATGACGGGGATAGGGAGATGTTTTTCAAGGCAGTTGCAGTTTTAAGGATATTCAATCCCGATAGTCATATACCCGCAACCACTGCCTTTGATGCTTTATTTCCAGGTATAGGCAGAAACCTTGCACTTGATAGAGGTGCAAATATCTTTATGCCAAACAACACACCAAAAAAAAATATAGAGAGGAATATCTCCTTTATCCAGGAAAACCGGGTGCTGATGAAACCCCGGAGGAAAGCCTTGATTCTGCCATACAGAGAATCCTCTCCATAGGTAGACCTATAGGCACAGGGCCCGGACATTCCATAAAAAAACACTAAAATTTTTTATTCGAACAGTTCCCTTGCTTCAGGGAAAGGTTCAAGGGCACGCTTTAATATACCGAGGGTATATGCAATAACAACGCCATAGTTTGCCATGGGCACACAGGATCTCTGGGCTGTCATAAGGCGATGGAGCATCTCTTTTCTGTTTATCATACATGCACCACAGTGGATGATGAGCTTATATTCACTGAGGTTATCAGGGAGTTCATGGCCGCTTGCCCATACAAAATCAAGGGGACCACCTACCACCTGCCTTAGCCATCTTGGAATCTTTACAGTGCCTATGTCGTCTTCTACCCTGTGGTGGGTGCATGCCTCTGCAATAAGGACCTTATCCCCGGGAGACAGATTATCTATTGCCTTTACACCCTTGACAAGCTCGACTAAATCACCTTTATAACGGGCAAAGAGTATGGAAAAAGAGGTCATAAGGACATCCCTTGGGGTATCTGCTGCAACCTTGAGAAATGCCTGAGAGTCAGTTACAACAAGCCTTGGTTTGTTTTTCAGATTGCCCAGTGCTGCCTTTAATTCCCTTTCCTTTACCACATATGCCATGGCATCGTGGTCGAGGATGTCTCTTATGGTCTGAACCTGAGGGAGTATGAGCCTGCCCTTTGGTGCAGCCAAATCTATGGGGACAACAAGGACTACTGTATCTCCGGGGGATATGAGGTCGCCCAGTATTGTTGGTGATACCCAGTCCTTTGGGGCATCTTTAATCATGGCCATCTTGAGCTCATGGATACCCTGTTTGGTAAGGGCGCTCACTGGTATTACAGGGATATTAAACCTCTGTCCAATCTCTTTAAAATCCACTTCGGGATATACATCAATTTTATTTATAACCCCCACTACAGGCACCTTGTTTTCCCTTGCCCTGTCTATTACCTCTTTTTCAAAATCACCATCTAAATTTGATGGATCCATAACAAGGAGCATCAAATCCGTCTTTGCAAGGACCTTGTATGCCTTCTCAATCCTTAGTCTCCCAAGCTCACCCACATCATCGATACCTGCGGTATCGATTAAGACAACAGGCCCTATGGGCAATATCTCCATGGATTTATATACAGGGTCTGTGGTAGTACCTGGCACATCGGATACTATGGCGATGTTCTGGTTTGTAAGGGCATTAATAAGGCTTGATTTTCCTGCATTTCTCCTGCCGAATATGGCAATGTGGAGTCTACTGCCACGAGGTGTATCACTTAATGTCGTGTCTGCCATTATCTATCCTTCTTTTTTAACTTCTTTTCCCCAGGGATACCGGGTCTTGTAACCTCTTGAGGACTGAATATTATGTTCAATTCTTCTTCTGTAAAGAGGTTTAATTCCATCGCTACTTCTTTTATGGTCTTTTTCTCCATCTGCGCCTTTCTTGCAAGTTCGCCTGCCTTTTCATGACCTATGTAAGGTGCAAGGGCTGTAACAAGACAAAGACTTTCTTCCAGCCACCTGCTGCATCGTTCTCTATCAGGTATAATACCCTCTATACAATGGTTTTTGAATATCTCCGAGGCATTTATCATCAATTTTAATGCATTTATTATATTAAATGCAATCACTGGCATAAAGGCATTTAACTCAAGCTGCCCTAAAGAGGCTGCCATTGTTATTACATAATCAAAACCAAATACCTGAAGAGAAATCTGGGTCACCATCTCTGTAATCACAGGGTTTACCTTGTTGGGCATAATGGATGACCCTTCCTGTCTTTTGGGAAGGATGATCTCGCCCAAACCGCCCAAAGGTCCGCTGGATAACAATCTCAAATCACCGGCAATTTTAAAAAGATTCACACTGGATGCCTTTATAAGACCTGATACCTCTACAAAGACATCGGCATTCTGGGTGGCATCCACCATATTTTCTGCCCTTGCAATGCCCAATCCTGTAATATTCTGCAATTCTTCAATGGCAGCAGATATGTATTCTCTTTTTGCATTTAGACCGGTTCCTACGGCGGTCCCACCGAGATTTACCTGTCTTAGCCTTTCCTCTACCTTATACAGACGCCATCTGTCACGGGCTATTGCCTCTGCATAGGCACCGAACTCCTGTCCGAGTGTTAAGGGAACTGCATCCTGCATCTCAGTTCTACCCAATTTTAAAATACCTGCAAAGGCAGATTCTTTTTCCTGTAGGGCACCCTGTAGTTTTGCAAGGGTCTCACTCAATCTTATTACGAGCTTAATTGCTGCTATTTTAACCGATGTAGGATACACATCATTTGTTGATTGGGATAGGTTCACATGTTCTATGGGGTGGACTATTGAATAGTCTCCCTTTGTGCCGCCAAGGAACTCTATTGCCCTGTTGGCTATAACCTCGTTCATATTCATATTCGTAGAAGTCCCTGCCCCTCCCTGAAATGGGTCAACAGGAAACTGGTCATGGAGGGCACCCTGTTGAATCTCCTGTGCAGCCATAATAATGGCATCTCCTATCCTTTTATCGAGAAGACCTGTCCTTAAGTTTGCCCGGGCACACGCCTCTTTTACCTGCGCCAATGCAATTATCAATTCTTCGGGGATTTTGAAATGTGATACGGGAAAGTTTTTTATAGCCCTTACAGTATGTATACCGTAGTAAACATCTTTTGGGACCTCCATTTCTCCCAGGAGGTCCCTTTCTATCCTATACAACATCTTTAATCATTTTAAGAATCAATATCTGTTTCTCGGCGTATACTTTGTATGAAGCAGCTTGTGAGATTTCTCTCCCAGCGGCTCTTTCAAAAATTCTTCGTAAATTTTCTTAATGGACGGGTTTTCATGGGATTTTCTGTATTTCAAAGATTTGTCTTCGCTATACAGTGCCTGTGCCCTTAGTGTCCTTATCCGGGCATCTACCGGGATGGGCTGACCGCCTCCGCCAACACATCCTCCAGGACATGCCATAATTTCAATAAAGTGATATCCTGCCTCTCCAGATTTAATCCTCTCCATGAGTTTTCTTGCATTACCAAGGCCGTGGGCTACAGCAACCTTTACGTCGCCTATTCCCTCTACCGGTATTGTTGCCTCTTTAATGCCGTTTAGACCCCTAACCTGAACAAAATCTATATCTTCCAAAGTCTTCCCTGTGGCCAGCTCATAGGCGGTTCTCAATGCTGCCTCCATAACACCGCCTGTGGCACCGAATATGGTGGCTGCTCCAGTATACTCGCCCATGGGGTTATCGTATGTCCCGTCTTCGAGGTTTCTAAAATCTATACCAGCCTCTTTTATCATCTTGGCAAACTCTCTTGTAGTCAATACATAGTCCACATCTTTATAGCCGCTGTCTGTCATCTCTGGTCTTGTGCATTCGAATTTTTTAGCAGTACAGGGCATAACAGATACAACAACCATATCCTTTGGATTGATGCCCTCTTTTTTGGCAAAATAGGTCTTACAGAGTGCCCCGAGCATCTGGTGTGGTGATTTGCATGTGGAGAGATGTGGCAGGAGTTCAGGATAAAAATGTTCGATAAATTTAATCCAGCCAGGGCTGCAGCTTGTTATCAACGGCAGTTTTCCACCTTCTTTTACCCTTTTTAGTAGTTCGCTACCTTCTTCTATTATAGTTAAATCAGCAGCAAAGTTTGTATCAAAGACCCTATCAAACCCGAGCTTTCTTGCTGCAGCGAGCATCTTACCTGTCACCAGTGTCCCGGGGGGGTACCCGAACTCTTCACCAAGGGCAGCCCTCACTGCTGGTGCATCCTGGATGATTACGAATTTTGTGGGGTCTGATAAGGCATCCCATACTGCCTGTGTGTCATCTTTTTCTGTAATTGCCCCAACAGGGCATACAAGGGAACACTGACCACAGTTTGTGCAGGCCACCTCACCCAAACCATTTTCAAATGCGGGCATCACCTGGGTCTCAAAACCCCTGCCTTGAAGGGAAAGGGCACTCACAGATTGAATGGCTTCGCAGACCGTTACACACCTACGGCACAGTATACATTTATTATTATCCCTTCTTATGGAAGGAGACGATTCATCGATGATACCCTTACTCTTCTCACCAGCAAACCTTATCTCGTTTACACCGAGTTCCTGGGCAACCTTCTGGAGTTCACAGTTGAGATTCCGGGCGCATGTAAGACACTCCATAGGATGGTTTGACAGGATCATCTCTACCGAGAATCTCCTCGCCTTTCTCACCTTCTCTGTATTTGTATGAACCTTCATTCCTTCAATAGCAGGATGGACACACGCAGCCTGAAGGTTTCCTATCCCTTCTATCTCAACAAGACATACCCTGCATGCACCTATTGCCTGGACCTCAGGGAGATAGCATAGGGTTGGTATATGAATATTTGCCTTTTTCGCAGCATCAAGGATAGTGCTGCCTTTTTCAACCTCCACAACCTGTCCATTGATGGATAAACGGATCGTATTCATTCTACTTCTCCTTCCCTTATATAGCAGTGAAGGCACCTTTTTGCCTCTTCAATAGCCTTCTTTACAGGGTAACCAAGGACAACCTCTTTAAAATTTCTGTATCTCTCTGAAAGTGGCAATTGGGGCATCTCCTCCCTTTCTCTCTCTTTCTGATAGTCTTCCTCATTATATGACACCCTTAAGGATAGAAGTTCCTCTCTGTATGTTGGGGCAACAATACCATCTCCACCAAGGTATCTATCTATTGCCCTGGCAGACTCTTTACCATCTGCAATAGCCTCAACTACACTGGCAGGGCCCCTGACATTATCACCTGCAGCAAAGATACCGGGTTTTGCCGTGGACAGACTCTTTAAATCTACCTCTATTGTCCCATTCCTTGCCACCTTTATACCATCTCCGTTTACATAGGATGTATCTGGAACCTGACCTATGGCAGCAATGACTGTATCCACATTAAGGGTAAACTCTGACCCATCTATGGGGAAGGGTTTACGCCTCCCTCCTGAATCAAACTCACCTAAGGACATGCGGAAGCACTTTATTGCAGTGACCTTTCCATCTTTTTCTATTATCTCCTTAGGAGCCACAAGGGTATAAATTTTAACACCCTCCTGCTCTGCCTCATGGATTTCCTCTTCGTATGCAGGCATATCCTCTTTTTCACGACGGTAGAGGATAACCACATCCTTTGCACCTATCCTCAGTGCAGACCTTGCTGCATCTATTGCCACATTACCTCCTCCTATAACAGCCACGGTGCCTTCAACCTTTACAGCCTTACCAAGGTTAAGATTCCTGAGGAATGTAACTCCATCAAGGACTCCATTTGCATCCTCACCAGGGATACCGAGCCTCTGGCCTTTATGCGCCCCTGTTGCCAGGAGTATTGCCTCATAGCCATCTTTTTTAAGGCCATCAATGGTAATATCCTTACCCAGTGCTTGATTGTATCTAATCTCAACACCCAGGTCTGTTATGGCCTTTACCTCGAAATCCAGTATCTCCCTTGGCAGTCTATAGTCAGGGATGCCCACTGCAAGCATGCCGCCTGCAACAGGTAGTGCCTCAAATACAGTAACCTTATAACCCTTGCAGGCAAGGTAGTATGCTGCTGTAAGACCTGCTGGGCCCGCGCCTATTATTGCCACCTTTTTGTTATTAGGAGGGGCAACTTCGGGTTTGAAGGGTTCAAAGGAGTTTCTGTCGTAATCTGCCACAAACCTCTTAAGGGAGCAGATTGCCACTGGTTCATCTATCTGACGTCTCCTGCACTTGCTCTCACAGGGGTGTATACATACCCTGCCACAGACCCCGGGGAAGGGGTTATCTGCCTTTATAACTGCTATAGCCTCTTTAAATCTACCTTCACTGATTAGTGTTACATAACCCCAGGCATTCTGGTCAGTAGGACATGCATTCTGACATGGTGCATCAAACAATGAACTACATACCCCGGCACGACACTTCTTATCCCTTATATGCTCCTCGTATTCATCCCTGAAGAATCGAAGGGTTGAAAGCACGGGATTGGGTGCTGTCTGACCAAGACCGCACAATGCAGACTGTTTTATCCTTGTAGCAAGCTCTATAAGCTTATCTATATCATCTTCCTCACCCTCACCGTGGGTTATACGGGTCAATATCTCGAGCATCCTTTTAGTACCTATCCTACACGGCGGGCATTTACCGCATGATTCATCCTGGGTAAAATCCAGGAAGAAGCGGGCAAAATCAACCATACAGGTATCTTCATCGGCAACAATAAGACCACCGGAGCCGACAATGGCACCCAGTTGAACAACAGATTCATAATCTATGGGTGTATTGAGATGCTCAATGGGGATACAACCACCAGAAGGCCCGCCAAGCTGTGCTGCCTTGAACCTCTTTTTATTTTTAATACCACCGCCTATATTGAAGATAAGGTCTCCCAATCTTGTGCCCATGGGGACCTCGACAAGACCGGTATTGTTAACTGCCCCTGCAAGGGCAAATACCTTTGTGCCCTTGCTCTTTTCTGTCCCGAACTGGGCATACCAGTCTGCACCCTTGAGTATTATGGCAGGTATATTGGCATAGGTCTCTACATTATTGAGAAGCGTAGGTGAATCAAAGAGCCCTTTCACAACAGGATAAGGTGGCCTTGGCCTTGGCTCTCCCCTTTTTCCTTCTATGGAAATCATAAGGGCTGTCTCCTCACCGCAGACAAATGCCCCTGCACCAATCCTTATATCAAGGTCAAAATCAAACCCTGTCTCGAATATATTCTTGCCAAGGAATTTATATTCCCTTGCCTGGCCTATTGCCCATGTGAGACGCTCTATGGCAAGGGGGTATTCTGCCCTCACATAGATATAGCCCTGTTTAGCGCCTATTGCATAGCCAGCTATTGCCATAGCCTCTATGACACTATGGGGGTCACCTTCAAGGACACTTCTGTCCATGAATGCACCTGGGTCACCCTCATCGGCATTACATACCACATACTTTACATCACCCTCTGCCTGACGGGCGAATTTCCATTTAAGGCCTGTGGGAAATCCCCCTCCTCCCCTGCCTCTTAGACCTGATCTCATAACCTCATCTATGACCTCGTCACGGGTCATAGAGGTTAAAACCTTACCCAGTGCCATGTATCCGTCCCTGGCAATATATTCTTCAATATTTAGGGGGTTTATGATACCACAGTTTCTTAATACTATCTTTTCCTGATATTTGAAAAAATCTATGCTCTTGAGGGAAGGCACTGCCTTTGCCGTCAGAGGCTCTTTGTAAAGCAGACGTTCAACTATCCTGCCCTTTAATAGGTGCTCTGATACAATGTCCTCAGCATCCTCAGGTTTCAGTTTCTGATAAAAGACGCCTTCAGGATAAACAAGGGCAAGGGGACCCAGATCGCATGAACCAACACAGCCTGTCTCTATAACCTTCACCTCATCCTGGAGTCCATATTCACGTATCTTTATAACAAAGGCATCGCGTATCTCGCGACACCCTGAAGAGACACATGCAGCACCTGCACAAACCAGTAGATGTGCCCTATATAAATTAGTAGCCATGACCCCTCCTTACTCGTATTTGTTGAGAATTTCCATAATTTTGGTGGATTTAACCCTTCCATACACATCATTATCAACAAGCATGGCAGGTGCTAATCCACAGGCACCTATGCAGCGGACAACATCCACAGAAAAACGCCTGTCATCTGTTGTGCCTCCTACCTTTGTATTCAGCTCTTTTTCTACCTTTTCAAGGGTCTGCTGACCACCACGGACATAACATGCTGTCCCGAGACACACCTTTATGCTGTGCCTGCCTTTAGGGACAGTGGAAAAAAAGCTGTAGAAGGATATTACCCCACATACAGTGCTTATAGGGACATTTAGCCTTTCCGATATAATCTCCTGTGCCTTTTTAGGAAGATAACCAAAGAGGTTCTGTGCCTTGTGGAGTGCCATAATCAACTCTGTAGGCTTCCCTTTATGCTGTTCAATCATCTCTTCAAGCCTCGGGTATAGTTCTTCTTCACTAACCTGGGCACATTGACATGGATGTTCTGAAGTCATTTTTCCTCCTTATAAATCTATAAAAAATATCATTCCTGGACCACCTTGCCGTCTATTTTGTTTCTCTTGTAATAATGCGTGTGAAGCAGGTGATGTGCCTTCTCTGAATTGGGTTTTTCCAGGTATTTTTCATATACAAGTTTTATAGATGGGTTCTCATGGGAACGGCGATACGGCAGGGATTTATCTTCCTTATAAAGTGTCTCACCTCTCCTTGCCCTCATTGCCATATCACTACCCCAGGGCTGACCACCTCCGCCTACACAGCCGCCAGGGCATGCCATTATCTCTATGGCGTGATATTCGCTCCTACCTTCCTTCTCAAGCTGCCGAGTGACCTTATCAAGAATCTTTCTTGCATTGCCAAGGCCATGGGCTACAGCAACCTTCAATTTGAGACCCTCTACATCGATTTCTGCCTCTTTTACGCCATCCATACCCCTGACAGCAACAATATCTACATCCTCGAGTTCTTTACCGGTTACAAGAAAATAGGCTGAACGTAAGGCTGCCTCCATGACACCCCCGGTTGCACCAAATATGGTTGCAGCACCGGTATATTGGCCCATAGGGTCGTCAGCAGGTTCATCAGGCATATCTTTTAAGTCAATGCCTGCCTCTTTAAGCATCCTCGCTATCTCTCTGGTGGTGAGGACAAAATCTACATCCTGAAAACCACTGTCTTTCATCTCAGGTCTCTTTGATTCGAATTTCTTTGCAGTGCATGGCATTATGGATACAGATACTATCTTTTCAGGGGGTATGCCTTTTATCTCTGCATAATATGTCTTTGAAAGGGCGCCGAACATCTGCTGTGGTGATTTGGCAGTAGAGACATATTCTGACAGGTGGGGATAGAATGTCTCCATAAATTTTATCCACCCCGGGCTGCAGGAGGTAATAACAGGGAGTTTACCGTTATTTTTTATCCTGCCCACTATCTCTGTCCCCTCTTCAAGGATGGTTAAGTCAGCGGTGAAATTAGTATCAAAGACAGCGTCGAATCCCATCCTTCGTAGTGCTGCATGCATCTTTCCTGCCACAAGGCTGCCTGGTTCCATATCAAATTCCTCACCAAGCATAGCCCTTATAGCCGGGGCCTCCTGGACAACCACGTGTTTTTCAGGGTCGTTTATTGCCTCCCAGACCTTATCTATATCGCTTTTTTCATACAATGCACCAACAGGACAGAAGACTGTACACTGACCGCAGTTTACACATACGCTGTTTCCAAGGCCCTCATCAAATGCATCTGTTATTATTGTCTCAGAGCCCCTTTTGCTCAAGGCAAGGGCATTGACAGTCTGAATCTCCTCACATACCTGTATGCACCTCTCACAGAGTATGCATTTGTTGGGGTTTCTGACAATAGACATACTTGAATTGTCTAAATTTTTCTTTTCAAAACTCTGTTTATATTTTAGGGTTGTTATGCCAAGGGTTGCTGCCAGGCTCTGGAGCTCGCACCGGTTATTCTTGATGCAGGTAGGGCAGTCCATCTCATGATTGGCAAGTATCAGTTCAAGCAGTTCCTTTCTCACAGCCCTTACTGCTGCTGTATTTGTATGGACATTCCATCCGTTTACCAGTTCTGTCATGCATGCCCTTTTCATAGACGGGAAACCCTCTACCTCAACAACACATATCCCGCATGAGCCTTTGGGTTTTAAATCAGGGTGATAACAGAGGGTTGGTATCTTAAAGCCTGCCTTTTTTGCCGCCTCAAGGATGGTCGTTCCCTCTTTTACCTCAACCTCTATATTATTTATTGTAGCTTTTATCATAATTAAGAACCCCTTAAAACAAGATTTTTTTTAAATCTACTGTGAAATCACGATACCCGTGCCATAAATTCATCCCTGAAATATTTCAGGGCACTGGAGACCGGCAGGGATACTGACTGTCCCAGGGGGCAGAATGAGGCATTTTTCATTGCCTGTGTTATCTCTACCATTCTCTCTAAATCCTCTTTTTTCCCCTTTAAGGCAGCGATTTCATCGATTATGTCTACAAGCTTTGCTGTGCCGAGCCTGCATGGTGCACAGTGACCACAGGACTCATGTTTAAAGAAGTGGAGGACGCTTTTCAGCATATCCACCATATCTGTATCTTCGTTCATAACAAGGATTGCCCCTGAACCCAGCGCTGCAGCATACTCCCTTAGGTTTATAAAATCCATCTTCACATCGAGCATCTCTGGGCCTATGAAGGCACCTGCTGCACCGCCGATTAAAGCACCCTTGAATGCCTTACCCTCTCTGATGCCACCACCGTATTCAAAGATTATATCCTTAAGGGTTGTACCCATCTCTGTCTCTATAAGCCCAGGGGTGGCGACATGTCCGAGAATCGTGTAGACCTTTGTCCCGCTGCACTTTTCTGTCCCGTAGCCTTTATACCAGGCTGCCCCATTTCTTATAATCTCCGGGACATTTGCCAGGGTCTCCACATTGTTCACAAGAGTCGGTTTTCCCCATAGACCGGCATTAATGGGGAAAGGTGGTTTGTTTCGTGGATGTCCCCTTTTGCCCTCAAGGGATTCTATGAGTGCTGTCTCTTCTCCGCATACGTATGCACCGGCACCTTTCTTTACAAATATGTCAAAACTGAAGTTACTCTCAAGTATATTTTTTCCAAGAAGACCATATGACCTTGCATCAGAAATAGCCTTTTCAATCCTCTCTATAGACAGGCTGTATTCACCCCTTATATAGACGAAACCCGTTGTTGCACGGATTGCATAGCCTGCTATGAGCATACCCTCTAAGAGTTTGTGGGGGTCACCCTCAAGGATAAGCCTGTCCTTGAATGTCCCTGGCTCGCCCTCATCGGCATTGCAGATGACAAATTTTTCATCACCCGGTGTCTTGATGGCAAACTCCCATTTCAGGCCTGTAGGAAAACCTGCACCACCCCTTCCAAGAAGACCTGACTCCTTGACCTCATTGACCACATCCTCAGGGGTCATGGTCTGGAGTGCCTTTGCAATGGCCTCATAGCCGCCAGCAGCTATATATTCATCTATATTCTCGGGGTTTATAAAACCACAGTTTTTCAGGACTATCCTCGGCTGCTCCTTTAGGAGGCCTGTTTTTTCCTTTGTAATTATAGTCCTCTTGGGCGCCTCAGTAAGGATAAGCCTTTTTAAAGGCCTTCCCTTTAGGAGGTGTTCCTCTACCAGTTCCGGGACATCTTTTATTGTTACATCGGCATAGTAGATACCTTCTGGATATACAACAAGGACTACACCTCTACCGGTTATACCAAGACTCCCGGTTTCAAGGACTGAGACCTCTTTATCAAGACCATATTTTGTCAGCTCTTTAATTAGGGCATCTTCCACAGCCCTGGCACCTGCCATAAGGGTGCCTGCATCTATACTTATTAGGATATGGTTACGGACAATATTCATGATGTCTGTCTCCTTTCTTCGAGGATGGCATCTATCCTTTCCGGTGTGAGATTGCCAACCATCTCATCGTTTATCATCATTGCAGGGGCAACACCGCATATGCCGAGGCAGCTTGTAAGCTCAAGGGTAAACATACCATCTTTAGTGGTTTCTCCTATCTTTACATTGAGTTTCTTTTTGAGATATTCAAGGAGTGACTCGGAACCCATGAGATGACATGGCGGTGATTCGCATAGCCTTATTATATAGCGGCCCCTGGGCTTTAGGCTGAACATGGAGTAGAAGGTCACGACACCATGGACGTAGCTATACGGGATGTTCAAAAAATTTGCACATACCTCTATATCCTCTTTTGATATATAATGCTGTGGATTATTATCCTGGAGGTCATGGAGTATATAGAGTATGTTATCAAGACTCGGTTCATACTTTTTTAGTATCTCTTCTCTATACAAGATAGATCACCCCCCCTGTTTATTTAACTTCGATAACATATTCTGAAACAGGATTGTGGTTTACTATGTGTTCGGCAATAATCTTCCTTGCCTTATCTGCATCGATATTACCATAGATGACCACATCCTTGCCCTCTTCATGGACCTCGATCATTGGTTCATGGGAGGCAAGTCCTTTTTCACCGGTCTGTGTTACCATGACATCAGTGAGATTACGGGCGGCTATCTCATCGAGAAGGGCCTTTAAGACATCCCTCGCCCCTGCTGCAATACCGCTTGTGCCCATCCCCACCACTATCTTTACCCGGGCCTGTTTCTGCCTTAATTCCATATCTTTTGAAGCCTGTTCCCTTATCTTTTTTAAGTCTTCTAGTTTCATTTGATTCCCCTCCTTCTTTTACAGTTAAAATTAAATAAAATTCAAATGTTCGTCAAGATAATTGGTTAAAAATTTTATCACCTCAGGGCTGTTGATGGGGACCCCATCTAAGAGACCTTTTATCTCCTCTGTGTCAAATATAAAATTGATAACGTCATTTTTGATGTTGAAGAGAAAATCTACCTCCGGGTTGCTTACAGTCAATATGAGGATCGTATCCTTAAGATTTCCTATAGGCGGTAGATCAGGATGGTCTAAGGTAAAAAAGACATCTATCTCCGTGCCCTCCCCTAAGGCACTCTTTAGATTAAAATATCCACCACAGGTCTCGGCAGTTCCCTTCAAGAGAGGTATGCCAAGACCTACCTTGCGGCCTGTCTTTGTGGAGAAAAAAGGGTCAACAACCTTTTTTGCAGTCTCTTCGTCCATTCCCTTTCCATTATCAGTTATCTTCAGGTGTAAAGCATTCTTAATTGTGCTTTTCTCCAGGAAAATAAATACCTTCTTTGCGCCTGCAGATACTGAGTTGGCCACTACATCAGTTATGTGGGCGCATATATCATCCATCATATAAATAACCCTGTTAAATTATAATAGGATTCAATGTTTTCCTTCTTGTGAAAATTTTATCAAACTATACTATCCTTTTCAAGTAAAACCAATAAAAAATTTTAAAATATTTTCCCATTTTTTAAAAGGGAATGAGAGGCATGAGAATACATGAGCATGAGCTTGGCAAAGACGGTAAAATGAAATAAAAATATAATCTATAGAAATTGTTATTAATCCAACTAATCTAAATTACAGGTAAAAAATTTGGATATTAGATAAAGAGACTTAAAGGACTCATGCCTTTGGGTTACCCTCTTTAATATCCCTAAACCGTAAATTGATAATCGAGATCCGATTTGTTCTGTTTCAGAGGCTTCTGTTTTATGGTAAAAACCCTCCAGGCTGTACTTTTGCGATACCCCCCTGCTTTGCAGTATTAAAAAACAGTTTTGTTCATTAGGATATAGAAATTCATCTTCAATGAAATCCAAGACCTTTGCAAAAAATACAAAGGTCTTGGATTTTAAATATAGTTACTTTAAGATGTTTAAAAGACTCATGCCTTAAATTTAAATACTATTTCTCACTATTTTAAAAGACAGTAAAGTTATACGTATGTCCCCATGATATAATTGCTAAGATGCTCAATCATTATACCCTGTGCCTCGATGATTGCCTTGAGGACATCGCCAATGGATATAATCCCTACCAATTTACCTCCATCCATAACAGGTAGGTGACGTATCCTCTTTTCTGTCATCAACCCCATACACTCCTCAAGGGTAGTTGATGGGTTGACTACAAAGAGTTCTTTTGTCATTATATCTTTTACATATGTCTCCTTGGATGATTTTCCTTGTAGTATTACCTTTCTTGCATAGTCACGCTCTGTAATAATGCCCTCAACCTTGCCCTGCTCATCTACAACAATGAGTGCACCAACACCTTTGTCACTCATCATTTCAAGGGCGCGATAAACAATTGCCTGAGATGAGATAGTCCATACATTTGAACCTTTTTTTTCAATTATTTTCCCTACTTTTTCCATTGAGCACCTCTTTTTTTGATTATTGTATTGAATTAAAATATAAAAAATTTTTCTTTAATTCAAGTGTTTTTCTAAACTAATTTTTTTGTTTTTTAGTTTGACAATGCCTTCAAAAATAATATATTAAAGTTTTATTCAGTTAAGAAGGGGTCATATCTTAATGTCTTCAATAAAATTTCAAAAGGAGCATCTATGGATACCATAACCTTAACAATTGACGGCAAAAAGGTTCAGGGCGAAAGGGGTCAAACAATTTTAGAGGTAGCCTTAAAGAACGGGATAGATATACCTTATCTATGCTATCATCCAAAGATAAGTAAAACCGGTGCTTGTAGGGTCTGCCTTGTAAGGATAAATGGGACAATGCTTAAGGCATCTTGTGTTGAACCTATTGTGGAAGGTATGGATGTTGTAACAGAGGATGAGGAGATAGTAAAGATAAGAAAATTTGTCCTTGAACTACTGCTATCCGATGGAGACCATAACTGTTTGTATTGCGAGGCTAACGCTGCCTGTGAATTCCAGGCATTGATACAAAGGTATAACATACAGGAGGTCAAACCATCACCAACAAGGATCCCTAAAGAGATAGACTATGAATCGAGTAATGCCTTGAGGAGAAATGAAAATAGATGCATCCTCTGTGGTAGATGTGTAAAGGCCTGCAGAGAAATTCAGGTTTCAAATGTATGGAGTTTTGCAGAGAGGGGTAGTGAGACACACCTCGTGGCAGATGACGGCAAAAAGATAGGGGAATCGAGTTGTGTAAAATGCGGGACATGTGCCCAGTTGTGTCCCACAGGGGCAATAAAGTTTCAGACTGTTATAGGTAGAGGGGCAAACTGGGAGCTAACAAGTATCCCTAGTATATGTATATACTGTGGTGTTGGATGTAAGATAGATTTCTACAAAAACAGAAGTAACATCCTTGTCAAGGCCATGGGCAACTACACAGGGCCAAACAACGGCCATCTCTGTGTAAAGGGCAGGTTCGGCTTTGATTTCGTCCACAGTGAAAAGAGACTTAAAAAACCACTTATAAAGAAAAACAATGTATTCGAAGAGGCAGAATGGGATGAGGCCCTTGACCTTGTTGCAAAAAAATTATCAGAGATAAAAGAAAAATACGGGTCTGATTCCATTGCAGCACTTTCATCAGCAAAATGCACCAATGAGGAAAACTATATTATGCAGAAATTTATGAGGTCTGTGATTGGCACGAATAACATAGACCACTGTGCCCGTCTCTGACACTCCTCCACCGTCGCCGGTCTGGCGGCTGTTTTCGGCTCAGGTGCCATGACAAACTCTATAAGAGAGATACCGATATCCGAGGGGTTTCTCGTCATCGGCTCCAATACCACAGAAAACCACCCTGTTATAGGCTCCATGATAAAAAACGAGGTGATAAATAAAGGCAAGAAACTCATAGTCGTTGACCCGAGGCGCATTGAGCTTGCAAGATATGCAGACTATTATTTCCAGATAAGACCCGGGACAAACATAGCCATATTAAATGGTTTCATGCATGTCTTAATAAAAGAAGACCTGTACGACAAAGAGTATGTAAAAAATAGGTGTGAAGGCTTTGATGCCATGGCAGAGGTGCTTAAAAAATACACACCTGAGTATGTGGCAGAGATTTGCGGCATAGATAATCCCCAGGATATCGTAGCTGCTGCAAGGCTCATGGCAGGACTTAAACCTATGGCCCTTTATTATTCCATGGGTATAACCCAGTTTGTTTCCGGTGTGAACGGTGTAAAATCAACGGCAAATCTACAGATGCTCCTTGGTAATGTAGGTGTTGCAGGAGGTGGTGTTAATCCATTGAGGGGACAGAACAATGTCCAGGGCGCATGTGATATGGGGGCACTCCCTGTCTCATACCCAGCCTACCAGCCTGTAGCATCAGAGGAAAATAAGGCAAAATTTGAATCTGCCTGGGGGGTGACAAGCCTCTCCACAAAGCCCGGTCTTACAATCCTCGAGATGTTCAACCATGCCATAGCAGGAAACATAAAGGCCATATATGCCATGGGTGAAAACCCTGTTATGTCTGACCCCAATCAGCATCATGTTATAGAGGCATTGAAATCCCTTGAATTTTTTGTGGTTCAGGATATATTCCTCACAGAGACAGCCCAATTTGCCCATGTTGTGCTGCCAGCCAGGTCTTTTCTTGAAAAAGAAGGCACTGTAACAAATACTGAAAGAAGGGTTCAATTGATGCACAAGGTATTGCCTCCTGTGGGAGAGGCAAAAGACGACTGGTGGATGGTTCAGGAGGTGGCAAATAGGATGGGGGCAAATTGGAATTACAAAAAGGCAGAGGATATTTTTGAAGAAATAAGAAAGGTCACACCATCCTATGCAGGCATAACATACGAGAGGGCGGATTATACCCTTGTCCAGTGGCCATGCCCATCTCAAGACCACCCGGGCACTCAATTCCTCCATAAGGATAAATTTTCCAGAGGACTTGGTCTTTTTACGCCCATTGATTATACACCCCCTGCAGAGGAGGCGGATTTTGAATATCCTATGGTTCTTACCACAGGCCGAATACTTGACCATTTCCATACAGGGACCATGACGAGGAAATCAAAGGTACTCGATGAAAATGTCCCGGAGGGTTTTGTGGAGATAAATCCTAATGATGCACAGAACTATAATATAGAAAATGGCGAGGTTATCTCTGTATCCACAAGAAGGGGTAGCATCAGGATCAAGGCAAGGGTAACGGATAAGATTAAACCCAATACTGTGTTTATACCCTTTCACTTCTTTGAGGCATGTGCCAATGTATTGACCAATGATGCCCTTGACCCTGCCTGCAAGATACCTGAGTATAAGGTATGCGCATGCAGGATAGAAAAGATACAGGCATGAAGAAATTTAAAAATTAAATGTAAGGAGGAGGAAGAATGGCGTATAAACCGGTAGAAATTGTTCAGCTTGCAGGAGATGCAGGAAAATACAAGGCAAATCTAACACCGACCAACTGGCTTATAAGGAGTTTTATGGCAGGGCTTTTTATTGCTGTAGGCGGTGCCCTTGCCACTGTCTGTTCAACAGGGATACCCATACCTGGTGTCAAGTCCCTTGTGGCAGGCTCAGTCTTCCCTGTTGGGTTGATTACCATTGTCATCACAGGCATGTCCCTCTTTACAGGTGATACCATGCTTATACCCATGGCAGTATTCCAGAAAAAGACCACATGGTCAAGGGTATTTCAGGCATGGTTCTGGGTCTATATAGGTAATTTTATTGGCTCTCTGTTCTGGGCATATCTTATGTCTGTAGGTCCCTTCAGTAAAGGCGGGTCACCGGAATTGACAGTTTTCGGACAGAACGCCATTGCCATAGCAGAGGCAAAGGTGCTTCCTTATATGGCAGCAGGTGGGCCAGGTATGTGGTCTGCATTTATGAAGGGTATTGCATGTAACCTACTTGTGAATGTGGCAATACTCCTTGCCATATCATCGAAGAATATGATTGGTAAGTTTTTTGGCATATGGTTCCCCATCATGGCATTCGTTTCATCAGGTTTTGAGCACAGTGTAGCAAACATGTATTTTATACCAACAGGGATTATGCTCGGTGCAAATGTCACATGGGGTCAGTTCATCACATGGAATCTCATCCCGGTAACAATCGGAAATATAATAGGCGGGTTTATCTTTATAGGTGCTGTCTATTTCTGGTCATTCAAGAAAGAGCTATCCACCATGTCACCTACATAGAATCTAACATTAAAACCAATTGAGATAAGGGGGTTCAAAAGACCCCCTTTCAAAAGACTTGGATGTTATGCCATCCAGAGATAAAGGCCTGTCTCTTCATCATATCCCCTGATAAATGTATCCCCTGAAAATTCCAATACCTCAAATTCAAAGGCAAATACCTCTGTGCCTTCAAAGATGTGTCCGCCGAGACAGGTGTGATCCTTCTTGGAAAATACGCCGTGAAGATGGGGAAAAGGTTCTCCGTCCTTTATGGATATGTTTCCTTTGATGGACAGGATCTCCATTGGTTCTTCAAAGGTGTCCATTTTGTATCTTTTTTCTGTCTGGTCATAGTAGCCAATGCTAACCCTGGAGGCAGCCCCTATTCCAGATATGATACCTTTGTGTATAGATTCATCCTTTAAAAAAGCCTTGATACCTTCAATAAGGTCATCTCCTTTCTGGAGCCTGCCTTGAAAAATCCCTTTTAAGCTAAATCCTCTAAAAAGCATAATATCTCCCTCTTATCTATGTTGTTAAAGGTTTTGCAAAGGTCTTTTATCATAAATATGCATTATAGTTTAAGTTGGCCATTAATTTAAGGGCTGATTCAATCTCTATACATCTTGGTTCTTGGATACTCAGGACTGTCCTTTTCTTCCCTATATCGTTTAGGTAATGGGCATCGGAGAAGGTAACAAAGGTTATGTCCTTTTTCATAATAAAGGGTAGCATATCCGGTATATGGTCTCTGTTTCTTATCTCCAGGGCATCAAAGGGGATGTTATCGGGTATGAAACCAAGCTGGCTTATAATGCTAAATGTAGTACTATCTATATGAGATGGTATTGCAATACCTCCATGGGCCTTAATCCATGTTACGGCATCCTCTATGCTTATCTGGGAGGAATTGAGGAGAAGTCTGTCTTCAAAGCGGAGTATCTCGTCGTTTTCATCAACCACAACCTGGTCGCCAAAATAGTTTACATCATTTTTTATATGGGGCAAGAGGGAGTATACCTTTTTTTGAAGTTTCATTGCAGTATTATAATCATCAAATATGGCCAGGAGATGTATCTCCTCCTGGGTCTGGAGTTCCATACCAAAGAGGACGGCCAGGCCTATTTTTCTGCCTATTTCATGGGCATATATGGAATTTTCAGTCATATTGTGGTCTGTTATGGCTATTATATCAAGACCCACATCTTTTGCCTTCAAGGCTATATTTTTTGGTGACATCTCGAGACTTGCACATGGTGAGAGCGTAGAGTGTATATGGAGGTCACAGGAAAACCCCGGCACCTTTACATACCTTTTTTTAAGGCATTATATATGAGACCGGATATCTCAAAGGCAGAGCGGCTGTCCCTGAGGATCGCTATATTTTCCTCCTTTGCCTTTTCAATTACCTCTTTATCGAGTTGTAGGTTTCTGGGTATTATAATGGCAGCCACATCCTTTAGCTTTGCTACCCCGAGTATATTTATGTGCCTCTGGATGGTTATCCATACTGAATCAGGCTCTATATTGGCAATTACATCAGAAAGCAGGTCAGATACATATCCTGATTTTATCTCCCTTTTGAGATTAGTGTCCCCTGTAAGTATCTCAAATCCAAGGGTTTCTGACAGTTCACCCAGTGTCATATCCTCACCCCAAATTTTATTTTTCCCCTGTCTTTTTAGAAGTATCAGCCATAACAGGGGGGACTATCCTTGCCAGGTCGAGTATCTCCTCTGCCAGGGTTTTAACCTTCTCCCTCAGCTTTATAACACAGTCTGTCTCAAAGGCGATACCCCTTATTATATCCTCTGCCAGGGCCCTGCAGCTTGGAGAACCACAGGCACCACAATCGAGCCCCGGGAGCTCATTTGTAATCTGGTCCAGACGCTCCATCTTTTGTATTGCCTTGGACATATCTTCGTCAAGATGCATAATTGCCTTGGGTTGCACAGGTTCTGTAGATGCATAGTGACCCTGGGTGTAAAACCTCAAGAGTTCCTCATCTGTATAATAAGATGGTTTTGAACCGCATTTCTTTATAAGTTCCCTTAGCCTTACCCTGCCCACAAATAGATTATGTATATTCAATGGGCCACCTACACAGCCGCCTATGCATGCCTGAAGCTCTATAAAATCAACGTTTTTTAACTCCCCTCTCTCTATCTCTTCAAGGAGGCTTATTACATTGTGGATACCGCTTACAGCAAGGGTTGTGCTGGCATCTACATTTTTTGATTCCCCGGTTACATATCCCCATGCCATGCCGAGCTTTGTAGCCTTCTGAAGCCTTGAGGGGTCTTTCTGTGTTTTTTCCTTGATAATATATTTTATTATGTCTTTGTAGATAAGTTGCACACCTATTACGCCGTTTACTGCAGAGTGTTTTGTCGTCATTGGATTTCTCATCTCTGTGACCTTGGCAGGGCATGGTGATATAAAAAATGCACCTATGTCCTCATAGTCTATCCCGGTCTTTCTTACAGCCTCTTCTTTGGCCAGTCTTGCCGCTACCTCCATGGGTGTAAGTATTGGGGCAATCTGTTCGAGAAGGTCAGGGAATTTTATCTGCATGAGCCTTAATACAGCAGGGCAGGCAGATGAGAATACAGGTTTTTTTACCTTGTTGTCCTTTATATATTGATGGACTAAAAATCCTACAATCTCGGCAGCAAGGGCAACCTCAAAGACATCGTCAAAGCCTATGCTCAATAAACCATGGAGCACGCAATCTGCATTCTCTAACTCCTTAAACTGACCGAAAAAGGATGGTGCAGGCAGTGCAATCCTGTATTTATATTCAGATAAGATATCAAGGGTATCTGTTACAGCAGTCTTTGCGTGATTGGGACAGCACCTTATGCACTCACCGCAGTCTATGCACCTCTCCTGCATAATGGTGGCCTTCCCATCATGGACGCGTATGGCCTCCATAGGACACTTTTTTATACAGTTTGTGCATCCCTTACATTTCTCAAAGTCAAGTGTTACGGAATGAAAATATTCGGACATATCTACTCTCTACCCGTTAGTTTTTATTGTTAAGGCAGATCTTTGCCTTTAATGTAGTCCCAACGCCGACCTTTGTGTCTATATCGAGCTCATCTGAACACTGTTTTATATTCGGCAGACCCATACCAGCGCCAAAACCCATCTCTCTCACCTCATGGGAGGCTGTAGAGTAGCCTTCCTTCATGGCCAGTTCAATATCAGGTATGCCAGGGCCTTCATCTTCTGTTATTATGGATATTACCTCAGGGTCTATATAGACCTTCAGTGTCCCGTGATTGGCATGGATTGCTACATTCATGGCAGCCTCATAGATTATTATGGCTGTTCGTTTTATAATATCCTGTTTCATACCGAGCTGTTGGAGTGTTTTTTTTACCCTCGATGCTGATTCACCGGCAATAAAAAAGTCCTTTTCACCTATCTTGAATTCCAGGGTAATATGCGGGGTGAATCTGAAACTGTCATTCAACATAGCATCTACCAATCAATCACATTCTTCAAGGCTATCCCTTACTCCATTTAGGTAAAGCAGACCGCAGCACTCAAATATCAACTTTTTTGTTGTCATGAGCGGGAGACCGCTTTGTTCGCTTTTTTTTATGACTGTTGCATCAGGTCTTTTCCCTGCCACAAAGACCACGGCAAGGGCATCCATTACCTGGGCAGCATGGAGTATATGGGCATTGGTCAGTGATGTAACAAGGAGTGTGTTTGACTGGACATGGAGCAACATCTCGCTAATCAGGTCACAGGCAAAGCACGTCTTGACCTCCCGGTCAAGAAGGTCTTCACAGCAAAGCACCTCAGCATTGAGTATTTCTTTGACATCCCTAAGATTCATAATTTATCTAACCCACACCAGTTTAATTCAATCGCCATAGAAAGTAGCCCCTTAATCTCATATCTTCCTGCTATCCATCGAGGAAGAATTTTCACATCCCAAAAAAATCCATATGTTATCCACAGGGGTCTTAAGGATGTGCCCCAGAGCCTGAGACGACTTCAAGGGTCTCAGTGGGTAATATAAAGAAAAACAAAATAAACCGTTTAAAGATTTTGATTTGAATAAAATTGGCCCTTTTTCCCCTTTAATCTTCACCTGTTTCATATATTAGAATATTTTAACTATTAAGTCAATTTTATCACAGTATGGACGATAAGACTAATTATGGAGATGGGTCTCAAGGATGTGCCAAAATAAAGACTATAGACAATAGACAAGGGCTGAGGTCTATATAAAGACCTCAACAAAACTGAACCTGTCTAAATCAAAAAGACCCTTACCAATAATCTTGAGTCTCGGTATAACAGGTAAGGACATAAAAGATAGGGTCATAAAGGGCGAGTTTAGGTTAGACCCCATCTGTTTTGCCAGTCTGTCAAGGTCTGAATATATTCTTGCTACCTCATAGCCGTCTCTATCTGACATAAGCCCTGCTATAGGTAAAGGCATGACACTTCGGATATCCCCTGCAGCAACAGTAAGCCCACCTCTGTTTTCAATGATAAGGTTTACAGCGCTGCATATGTCATCATCTGCTGTCCCCACTACAACTATATTATGTGCGTCATGGGCAATAGATGAGGCAATAGCTCCTTTTTTCAGGCCAAAGTTTTTAATAAAGGCAATGGCAGGCTTCTCGTTGATATAGCGGTTTATCACAGCGATCTTTAGTATATCCCTTTCTTTATCAGCCTTAAAACAGCCATCAGTGATTTTAATGGTGGCCTCTAATTTACCTGTTATCACCTGTCCATCTATGGCCTCTATAACATTCGCCTTTTTGTCCTGATTACCATATATGAAAAAATCAAGGGGAGACTTTTTTTGTGCGGCAAACCTGTTGACATGTCTTGCAGATACATGCCCTATCAAAGGGCTGCCTCCTTCTGCTACAACCTTACCATTTATATATGTCTTTAAAATATTTAGGTTTTTTAGGTCATCCACCTCAATGAAGTCAGCATAATCACCATTCCTTAAAAGACCAACATCAAGTCCATAGTGAAAAACAGGGTTTACACAGGCACATCTCAATACCTTCATTATATCAATCCCTTTATGGACTGCCTTTTTTACAAGGGAGTTTATGTGTCCCTCCACCAGGTCATCGGGGTGTTTGTCATCGCTGCACAACATGCATCTTTGGGGGTATTTTGATATAAGGTTGCTTAATGTATCAAAGTTTTTTGCAGCAGAACCCTCCCTTATGATGACCTTCATGCCGAGATTGATCTTCTCCTCTGCCTCGTCATATCTAAAGCACTCGTGGTCTGTTGTTATGCCTGCCTCTATGTATCTTTTGAGGGCATCACCTGTAAGACCGGGCGCATGTCCATCAATGGGCTTTTTATTTCTTTTGGCAATGGCAATCTTCTCCATTACCTGTGGGTCGCGGTTTATAACCCCAGGGAAGTTCATCATCTCGCTTAGATATTTAATCTCTGGGTTCTTAAGGAGTATCTCCAGGGCTGATGCATCCATTGATACGCCAGTTGCATCGAAGTCTGTTGCCGGGACACATGAGGGTGCACCGAAATAAAATTTAAAAGGCACCTGTTTACCATTTTCTATCATAAAGTGCACGCCCTCTATGCCCAGGACATTGGCTATCTCATGGGGGTCAGACACAGTGGCTACTGTGCCGTGGATTGTGGCAATTCGGGCAAATTCAGAGGGACAGAGCATGGAGCTCTCTATGTGACAGTGGGCATCTATAAAACCAGGGAGTATATAAGTTTTATATCTTTTGTTTTCCCTGTTTATGCCTTTTATGATTTTATCTTTTATCTCTATTGTGCCAGGGTATATTTGGTTGCTTAGGACATCAACTATATTGCCTGAGACCCTCATGATAAAAACAAACAGGATTTTCTAATAGAGACCTTTAGAAAAGGCCTCAGATTTTTATGCCCATACAGGTCCCTATGGATTCTGGTTTAACGGGAAATCTAAAAAAACAGCCTAAGCCTTTATGATCTTGGTCTCGTTGAATGCCCTCTTATATGCATTAATGTTTCTCTGGGCAACAACGCCAAACCTCTCCCTCACAGGTTCTTCAAGCATTTCTATATCAACGATATTAGATGCCTTTACAAGTGCCCCCAGCATCGTGGTATTGGTTATGGGCACCCCAAGTTCCTCTTTGGCTATGTGTGTTGCGTCAACGACAGCGATGTTACAACCGGGAAAGAGGTTTTTTAGTTCATCTTCTGATTTATTGGAGTTGATTACTACGAATCCACCCTCTTTTAGCCCCTCAGAAGGATTAACCACACCAAGCAGGGTCGCATCGAGGATAACCACATTATTGGGGTGGTATACCTTTGCCCTGAGCCTGATAGGTCTATCTGAGACCCTTAAAAAGGCCTGTACCGGGGCACCCCTCCTCTCAGGGCCAAAGCTTGGGAACGCCTGGGCATACATATTGCTCTTTATTGCTGCCTGTGCAATAAGCTCTGCTGATGTTACTGCACCCTGTCCACCTCTTCCATGAAACCTGACTTCTATCATCAAAGCTCTCCTTTATAAAATTATTTTTTTATTCTCCATTCAGTGCCTCTTGGTGTATCCTGCAGGAGTATGCCCTTGCTTAGAAGCATCTCCCTGATACTGTCAGCCCTTTTAAAATCCCTGTTTTTCCGTGCCTCTGCCCTCTCCTCAATGGCCCTGTTTAGGTCTGAAAGGGAGAGGTTTGTGCGGGTAAGGTGTCTTGTTTTTTCGTGTTCGTCGTATATGTGCCATTCATCATTGAGGATTCCGAGGATATGGCATAGGTGGAGGATGGTGGATTTTGTGTATGCAATAAAAGGGAGATTACCTTCATCCTGGATATCGATAAGCCTGTTGAGTATCCTGGATAGTTCAAAGATGCAAGAAAGGGCTAAGGCAGTATTGAAATCATCGTCCATGGCCTCATAAAATCTTTGTTTAACATCATCTGCCTCAGAAAAAACCATCTGTTCTGTCTTTTTTTGTCTCTCCAGTTCATCTGCCCTCTCTATCGTGTGATATAGCCTGTACAGGGCACTGTTACTGTCATCTATGGATTTTTCATTATAGTCTACCGGACTCCTGTAATGATTGGAGAGAAAAAAGAGCCTCAATGCCTCAGGGTGATATTCTCTAATAAAATCCTTTATCAGAAGGATATTACCCAGCGATTTGGACATCTTTTCTTTTTCTATGTTCACAAATCCATTGTGTATCCAGTAATTTACAAATTTTTTCCCTGTTGCCGCCTCAGTCTGGGCACGCTCGTTTTCATGATGGGGGAAGATGAGGTCTTTGCCGCCACCATGTATATCAAAGGGATTACCAAGGTATTTTGTGCTCATCACAGAGCATTCTATATGCCATCCCGGTCTACCCCTGCCAAAGGGTGCATCCCACCAGGGCTCACCCTCCTTTGATGACTTCCATAGGGCAAAATCAAGGGGGTTTTTCTTTTTTTCATTTATATCAACCCTTGCCCCTGCCAGCATCTCATCGAGTGACCTCTTTGACAGTTCACCATATCCCTTAAAACTCTCAATGCTGAAATATACATCTCCGTCCATTATATAGGCATTTCCGTTCTTGAGAAGGGTCTCCACAAGGCCTATCATCTCGTCTATATGCTCTGTTGCCCTTGGTTCATATGTTGGCCTCAAGATATTGAGGCTGTCCATGTCCTCATAGAATGAGGCTATATACTTCTCTGACACCTCTTTCCATGATATACCCTCTTCGACGGACCTCTTTATAATCTTGTCATCTATGTCTGTAAAGTTTTTGACAGATGTTACCTTGTAGCCCTTTTCCAGTAGATACCTTACTATAACATCAAAGACAATAGCGCTTCTTGCATGGCCTATATGGCAGTGGTCATATACAGTGACACCGCATACATAAAGCCCTACAGAGTTATCATGAATGGTCTTGAACGGCTCTTTCCTTCCTGTGAATGTATTGAATATATTTATATCCATGGCATGTATTTGTATCATATTGTAGGTTTATATGTCAAAATTTTAAAAGCTCATAGTCTTAATAACCTTTTTCTCCTTCAATCTGTAAGGCGGTTTACACTCCTGGGATATTCGGCAGACCTCATCCCTTGGGCTTATAGGGGGTATACAGCCATCGGGATAAAAATATAAAAACCTCGTAACCGTGTATTGGTTTATAGTGGGTTTATACAGATGCTGATAGTGGTCAAGGTAGCCCTCTACACCGTCATCCTCTCCGTAATCCCAGTTATCCCAGATTATCTCTGTGAAGTAATCAGGCGTGTTGTTTTTGTTCATATCAGGCCCAAAATATACACCTTGATTGCACCCCTCACGGAAACGACATTCACCTATCCTGACCCCAGAACGCTGCTTTTCTGTCCCTTTTGGGTTAAAATACATTAAGGCAAACCTCCACCTCGGGAATACATAACCCATGCCAAACCAGTCAATAGTCCACCACAGTTCAAGCCTCTCGCCGGAATCGGCCAGCATTATTAGTTTAGTTCCCGGGGGTGTAAAAAAATTCAACTGGTCATAGCTAATGGAACATCTTAACATGGGCATTTCTTTGTCATCTCCATACTCTACAGGCCTGCAATCTATGTATTTTTCGCCAGGCTTCAGGCTCTCCCTGTCCTTTTGGGTAATAGTTGCGCAAGAGACAAAAACGACACAAATAAATATACAGGCTATGATGGATAAAGGTTTAGACCCCATTTGTCGGATGGTTCTTAAAGATTGAAGTCCAGTAGGATACTTTATTACCATTTAGTGGGCTACTGATTAATCTCCATACCTTGATAGATAAACTTTTAGTCGAGAAATCCATCTTATATTTCTTTCAGTTATTTGATGTTCAGTTGTGAGAGCCTCTGGTTTATAAGCTGGGTAGTGTTTTTCAGGTGCTGTATCATCATGGGTAGTTTTTCATCTTTAATAGACCTTGAAAATCCTACTATACATATGGCCCCTGCCAGTGTGCCGTCGCCATAGTATAAAAGGGTTGCCAGCGCCCTTACACCCCTGAGATATTCCTCCAGGTCAAGGCTGTAGCCTAATTTCCTTGTTTTCTCAATCTCTTCTATAAATCTGTCTATGTCTGTAATACTATTCTCTGTATATTTAGGCAGTCCTTTTTTTAAGAGAAAATCCCTTATATCATCGTTTTTCATGGGCGAAAGAAATATCTTGCACAAAACAGATGCTGTTATGGGTATCTTTGTCCCTACAGGAGAAGAGATTTTAACAGCCTTTTTCGCCTCGATGACATCCAGTGTCTCTATATTATCGTTCTCTCTTATGCACAGAAAGACCGTCTCATCTACATAACCCACAAGCCTCTCGAGAAATGGCCTTGCAATATTTGAAAGCTCACCGCCCTTGAAGACCTTTTTTGAGAGCTCAAAAAGCCCTGGGCCTATAAGATATTTTTTGTTGGAATTGTCCTTTGTTATGAGGTTTTCATCCTCAAGGGCCTTGAGGATACCGAAAACCGTGCTCTTGCTTATGGACAGGCGCTTTGAAATCTCAGTAACACCAAGGGGATTATAGTCCTCCACCATTAGTTTTATAATATCAAATGCCTTTCTTATAATGGGTGCGTTATACATAATTCACTATGGTGAACTTTATATAACGAATAGCTTAATTTGTCAATGTTAATTTTATATTGTATCTAAACCCAATTAATCACTGTAATGAACAGAGACAGTGTTTCATTTTTCCCTTGTCTGGATAGAGCGGTATTGTTAAAATATGTCTTCTTCTATTTTTTATGAAAAAGAGGTGAAGGATTATGATAAGGGCAAAACTCTGGTTCAGGTGTGCAGCCATGCATGACCCTGTTACACCTATGGTTGTTCAACCGGCCCTTGTGGGTTGGGAGGCAAAAAAGAGAAGGGTAGATCTTACCATAGAGAGGGCTTTTAACGGTGAGGAGCTTGTAAAGAGGATGAAGGGTTGGGTTACTACAGACCCCATAAAGGTCACAGAGGTTGTGAAAAAATATGGAAGGCTCAAGGTCCTCGATGACAGAGAACTGGTCATAGAGTTTGACAAAAAGGATGACCTTGAGGCCCTTGAGAGAGAGCTTGCCGAGACCTTTGGCGGAGAGGTAGATATAGAGCCCATTAAAAAGTGATTTTAGCTGGCCCATACAGACAAAAGGTAATAGATGAAGTATAAGAAAGCAAAGATAGACAGGGTATTTGTAGTCCAGTTTGATGACGGGGATTCGATACTTGAGAATATAACAGATATAGTAAAAAAGGAAAATATAAGGGCAGGAATCTTTTATCTCATAGGCGGCATCAAAAGTGCAGATATCGTCGTAGGCCCTGAAAAGGAGGAGCTGCCGCCTGAACCTGTCTGGCGCAGGCTTGTGGAAAGCCATGAAACCCTTGGGATTGGCACGATATTCTGGCATAGAGATGAGCCAATGATACATATCCACGGTGCATACGGTAAAAAGGATAACACAAGGGTGGGTTGTCTGAGGGGGTCTGCAGAGACATTTATCATATTGGAGGGGGTAATCCTTGAACTGGGTGGGATAGATGCCACAAGGGAATTGGACCCTCTATCCGGGCTTAAACTCCTCAGTCTCTAAAATAGGCAACATCCATAGATTACAGACTAAAGACTAAAACACTACCGACTAAAATCACCTTTTTTTAGCAGTTAGGTATCATCAAAGTCCTGGTGTTTTCCCTGTCCCAAAGAGGTATCTGTTGATTATCGTTGACTATATGTAATTTTTCTATTATCTTATTGGCTGTATGTTCGAAAAATTACAGGAGAGATTAGAGACAACCTTTAAAAAGCTCAGGGGCTACGGAAAGCTCTCTGAAGACAATATAAAGGATTCCTTGAGGGAGGTGCGTGTTGCCCTCCTTGAGGCAGATGTCAACTATAAGGTTGCCAAGGATTTTCTCGAGAAGATAAAAGAAAAGGCACTTGGTGCAGAGGTATTAACAAGCATCACCCCGGGACAGCAGTTCGTAAAGATAGTCTACGATGAACTCTGCGAACTTTTGGGCAGGGTGAATGTCCCTGTGGATGTATCCGGTTCACCGCCTGTTGCTGTTCTTTTGGCCGGGCTCCAGGGTTCAGGAAAGACAACCACCGCTGGAAAGCTTGCCCTGTTTTTGAGGAAGAAAGGTAGAAAACCACTTCTTGTGCCTTCAGATATATACAGGCCTGCAGCCATTGAGCAGTTGACAAAGATTGGAAACCAGATAGGGATAAGCACCTTCTCTGTAAAGGATATAAAGAGCCCTGTTACCATATGCACAGAGGCAAAGGCCTATGCCATGAAAAACGGCTTTGATACTGTTATAGTTGATACAGCAGGCAGGCTCCATATAAACGATGAGATGGTTGAGGAGCTCATAAACCAGAAAAAGGTCCTTAACCCTAAAGAGACCCTCCTTGTAATAGATTCCATGACAGGTCAGGATGCGGTTGGTATTGCCAAGACATTCCATGAGAGGCTTGGCATAGATGGTGTAATACTCACTAAACTCGACGGTGATACAAGGGGTGGTGCAGCACTCTCTATAAGGGCTGTGACAGGTAGGCCCATAAAACTCATAGGTATTGGCGAAAAGCTCGATGCCCTTGAACCCTTCCACCCTGAGAGGATGGCATCCCGTATCCTTGGTATGGGTGATGTGATCTCCCTTGTTGAAAAGGCCCAGGAGGTCTTTGACGAGAAAAAGGCAAGGGAGTTTGAAAAGAGGATAAGGAAGGATGAGTTCACCCTTGAGGATTTCAGGGACCAGATTAAACAGATGAAGAAACTCGGTTCACTGGAGTCCATAATAAGCATGTTTCCTGGTTTAAATAAACTAAAGGGTGCTATAGATTTTCAGGCAGCAGAAAAGGATATTAAAAAGATTGAGGCCATTATCAATTCCATGACAAAAAAGGAGAGGCTCTATCCCCATATCATAGATGGGAGCAGGAGGCTCAGGATATCCAAAGGCAGCGGGACAAAGGTGCAGGATGTAAATGACCTGCTTAAAAAATATGCAGAGACAAAGAAGATGATAAAGAAGTTCGCAAAAGGTGGAATGAAAGGTCTACCAAAACAATTACTATTCAGATAGGAGGTGGGAACTTGGCTGTTAAATTCAGATTATCACGTTATGGAACAAAGAAGAAACCTTTTTACAGGATTGTTGTTGCAGAAAGCATCTATCCGAGAGATGGCAGGTTTATAGAAAACGTGGGGACATACGATCCCTTGAAAGAGCCGGCTCAGATAACCCTTGACAGGGAAAAGATAAAGGCATGGTATAAGAAGGGGGCAAAGCCCACAAAGACTGTAGAAAACATCTTTAAGAAAGAAGGGGTCTTAAAAGAACTAACACAATAATTTTCGGAGGTGGGAGATGTTAAGAGACTTAATCGAGTTCATAGCAAAGGCACTGGTAGACAATCCAGATCAGGTGAAGGTCGCTGAGATCGAGGGAGAAAAGACATCAGTAATTGAGTTAAATGTCGCCAAGGATGACCTTGGCAAGGTAATTGGAAAGCAGGGCAGGACTGCCAGGGCTATGAGGACTATCCTCAGTGCAGCCTCAACTAAGGCAAAGAAAAGGGCAGTACTTGAGATAATTGAGTAATGAAATGCGTCTCCATCGGAAGGGTAATATCCACCCATGGCCTAAAGGGAGAGGTAAAGTTCTGGTATTATAACGAGGAAAGGGAAGGTCTATACAGTTACAGCACTTTCCTTGTAAGGCAAAGGGATGAGTGGATAGAACTCAAGCCAGAGCGCATTAGATTCCAGAAAGATTTTTTTTACATTAAATTCCTTGGTTATGATGGATTAGAGAAGGTCAATTCCTTTATCAACAGAGAGCTGTTCGTGAGGGAAGAAGACCTTCCCGGCCTTGAATCCGATGAATACTATGACTATCAGCTCATTGGCCTTGATGTGGTCAACAAGGTCGGTGAATTACTGGGGAAGGTTGATTCTATAATACACACAAAGGCAAACGATGTCATTGTGGTAAAAGGGGAAAGAGAGATACTCATACCTATGATAGATATATTCATATCATCTGTAGATATCGAACACTCTGTAATAAAGGTGGAAGGAGATGATTTCCTTGCATGATCTTTACAGTCCTTACCCTTTTTCCAAGGATTTTTGAATCCCCCCTCAACGAGAGCATAATAAAAAAGGCAACAGAGAACGACATATTAAGGTTTAATATTGTCAATATAAGGGATTTTGCCCATGATACCCATAGAATCTGTGATGATACACCCTATGGTGGCGGTCCAGGCATGGTTATGAAGATAGAACCTATTTATAAGGCAATGGTCCACGTGGAGAGGGAGTTGGGCAGACCCCATTATATACTCATGACCCCCCAGGGTAGGGTCTTTTCCCAGCATACAGCCTACAGGCTCTCAAGAAAACCCCACCTCTGTCTTATCTGCGGGAGGTATGAGGGTATAGATGAGAGGATAACGGAACTTGTGGATGAAGAGATATCCATAGGGGACTATATATTATCCGGGGGTGAGTTATCTGCCCTTGTCCTCATTGATTCTATTGCAAGGCTTGTACCTGGTGTCCTTGGCAATGCAGAATCCCCTGTTAAGGAAAGCCTTGAAGAATCCCTCCTTGAATATCCTCAATATACAAGGCCTGAGGTCTTTATGGATATGGAGGTCCCCTCTGTGTTACTTTCAGGAAACCATGAGGAGATAAGGAGATGGAGGAGGAGGGAATCCATCAAAAAGACCATAACAAGAAGACCAGACCTGATGGAGAGATTTAGGCCTAACAGGGAGGATGAGGCCCTAATCAGGGAGATTATGGAGGAGCTATCTGAGTAATGTAGATATTGCTGTTATCCATTATCCTGTTTATAACAAGAAAAGAGAGGTTGTTGCCACCAGCGTAAACAATCTTGAACTCCATGATATAGCAAGAAGTTGCATGACTTTTGGGATTAAAATGTGCTATATTGTTACTCCCCTTTTGAAGCAGAGGATGATAATGGAGAGACTCATTGAACATTGGAGATACGGATACGGCGCTGATTATAATCCCTTGAGGGGGGCAGCCCTTAATACCATTACCACGAGGGAGAGCCTTGATATTGTTATAGATGAGGTGAAAGGCAAAGGCAATCCCCTTATTATAGGGACATCCTCTAAATCTCGACCCCATAAACAGATTGGGTTTAGAGATATGAGAAAAATTGTCCATGATAAAAACCAGCAGGTCCTTATCCTGTTCGGGACAGGCTGGGGCTTAACCGATGAAACCATTGGGCTCTGTGACAGGGTGCTCGAACCTATCTTCGGCCAGGGGGAATATAATCACCTGTCTTTGAGGGTGGCAATCGGTATAATACTCGATAGAATATTAGGCGAAAGAGGAGGCAAAGATGAATGAGGCAATTGATCTAATCGAAAAAGAACATATGAGGCTCGACCTTCCTGAGGTTAATGTGGGCAACAACGTGAAGGTATACACGAAGATATTCGAAGGCGACAAAGAGAGGGTTCAGGTCTTTGAGGGTGTGGTGATAAGAAAGAGGGGCGGTAACACAAGGGCCACTTTTACAGTAAGAAAGATCTCCTACGGTATAGGCATTGAAAAGACCTTCCCCATGCACTCACCCCTCATAGAAAAGATAGAGGTAGTGGGCAGAAGCAAGGTAAGGAGGTCAAAGCTCTATTACCTGAGAAACCTGAAAGGCAAGGCAGCAAAGCTAAAAGAAAAAAGAGACTGATGCATTGCCGGCTTAAGGGTCTTGTGGCAGGTATAGATGAGGCAGGCAGGGGGCCTCTGGCAGGCCCTGTTGTATCCTCATGTGTAATCTGGAAAGACATCCCTGAGCATAAGGGAGAGATTAACGATTCAAAGCTTTTATCAGAGGGGCAGAGGGAAGGGCTTTTTAAGTGGATTATAGGGCATGCATATAGTATCGGTATAGGCATAGCAGACCACGAAGAGATAGAGAGGATGAACATACTCAAGGCATCCCTCCTCTCCATGGAGAGGGCACTCAAAAACACCCGTATCAACCCAGATTTACTTCTCATCGATGGAAATCATGGCATTGAAGGCTTCCCTGATGCTAAGACTATAATAAAAGGCGACAGGAAATGTTTCTTCATAGCCTGCGCATCCATAATCGCAAAGGTCACCAGAGACAGGATTATGAATGCATATCACAACCTTTATCCTGTATACAACTTCAAAAAAAATAAGGGTTATCCTACGAAAGACCACAGAACAGCTATAGAACAATACGGCATATCTCCTATACACAGAAAGACATTCAAGGGTGTGAGGGAATATCTTGACAGATGCTAAAAGAAAAGAGGGCATAGAGGGAGAGGAAAGGGCTGTCAAAATCCTAAAGGCAGAGGGCTACAGGATTTTGGAGAGGAATTACAGGAACCCCTTTGGCGAGATAGATATAATAGCAGAAGAAGGCGGTTATATAGTTTTTGTAGAGGTCAAAAAGAGAAACAGCCCGAGGTTTGGTGAGCCCCTTCATTCCATAGACGAGATAAAAAAGAGACATATGATAAGGTCAGCCCAGTTCTACCTCAAGGAAAATAAGGGTTTTAATAAGAGGGCAAGGTTTGATGTAGTGGGCATAAGCAGTGGGGGTGTAAAGATTGTTAAGAACGCCTTTGCAGTAGAATGACTTTAATTAAGATATGAAAGAGATGGACATCAAAAACCTCCTTGAGGCCATAAGAGACGGTATCACATCCCCTGAAGAGGCCTTTGAGGTGCTCAAGGACCTGCCATTTAAAGACCTGAACCACACAAAACTCGATTACCACCGGTCATTGCGCAAGGGTCTACAGGAGGTCGTATTCGGTAAAGGTAAGACCTTAAGCGAGCTGACAGATATTGTAAGGGCTATGATGGAAAAAAAACAGGACATCCTTATAACACGCCTTGAAAAAAAAATAGGCATTAACCTATGTAAAAAATTCCCCTCTGCTGTATACAATGAAAGGGCAGGATGTCTCTATATAAAGGAAGATAATTCTGTCACAGGCAAGGGCACTATCCTTGTAGTCTCTGCAGGGACAAGCGATATACCGGTGGCAGAGGAGGCGTATATAACCTCTGTTTTTTTTGGTAACAGGACAGAGAGGCTCTATGATGTGGGCATAGCGGGTATCCACAGGCTTATTGGACATATGGAGATGCTTAAAAAAGCAAGGGTTATTATAGCTGTTGCCGGCATGGAGGGTGCGCTGCCTTCTGTTATTGCCGGGATAGTTGGTGTCCCTGTAATAGGCGTCCCAACGAGTGTAGGCTATGGCGCCAGCCTCGGTGGTCTGACAGCGCTTTTTGCCATGCTCAATTCATGCTCAACCGTATCTGTTTTTAATATAGACAATGGTTTCGGCGCTGCCTACTTTGCAACCCTTATAAACCGACTATAGTAACATGAATATTTTATACATAGACCCTGTATTCGGGATAAGCGGAGATATGATGCTAAGCGCCCTGCTCCACGCAGGTTATCCCTTTGATGAACTCAAGGATACATTAAAAAAAATACCCTATCCATTACCCAGGATGACCCCTGAAAAAATAACCCACGGTATCATAGAGGGGCTACATCTTAATATAGAGGAATCACATATCCATCTTACAATAAAAGAGATGGAGAAGGTGATGGATGATATAGAGGTGAATGAAAGGATAAAGGCCGATGCAAGGGCTATACTTGATATTATTATAGATGCAGAATCCCGAGTCCACGGCATATCAAAGGATGAGCTCCACTTCCATGAACTCTCAAACATAGATACACTGATTGATATAATAGGTGTTGCAGCAGGGATAGACTATTTGGGCATAGAAAGGGTATACTGTGGCCCTATCCCCTGTGGCAGGGGTACTATAAAGACCTCCCATGGCATTATACCGAACCCGCCGCCTGTTACCCTTGAGATTTTATCCGGTCTAAAACTGGTCTTTTTCGATGACCCGCTGGAGCTTACAACGCCTACAGGTGCTGCCATCGTGAAACACCTGGTAAAAGAAAAAAATACCCTGCCACCTGCTATGAGTATTAAAAAAACAGGTTATGGGGCAGGGACATACAAGTCTACAAGACCTGATATACTGAGGATATTCATAGGTGAGACAGATGGATATGGAGATGGGGATGAGGTATATGTCATAGAGGCAGATATGGATGATATGGAGATGGAGTATGTTGGGGCTGTAGCGGAGAGGATAAGGGATTGCGGGGCCCTGGATGTCCTCTATTTCCCCGTCTATATGAAAAAGGGCAGGTTGGGGGTAAGACTCTCTGTAATAACAAAAAATAATATGGAGGGGATTATAGATACCATATTTTCAGAGACAACCACCTTTGGCTTGAGGCTAAGAAGGGAGACAAGGGCGGTTTTAAAGAGGGTGGAGAAGACAGTAGATACCCTCTTCGGGCAGGTCAGGGTAAAGTATGGATATAACAGAAGCGGTGAAATGATAAAATACCATGTTGAGTTTGAGGATATAAAGAGACTGGCAGGTGAGAGGAATATACCCTACAGGGACATGCTGGATGCGATAAAGAGGGAGCTCAAGTAAAAATATATAGAGAGAGGCCCTAAATACATGAAAAAAGGCAGTTCCTTTACAGTCCTTGATATGCCCAGGACAGAGAGACCAAGGGAGAGGCTGTTGAGATTCGGGCCTGAGGCCCTCTCTGCCCAGGAGCTATTGGCCATAGTCATCAGTCGCGGGGTTTCAGGCGTATCAGTAATGACCATAGCCCAGGAGCTCCTATTGAGATTCGGCAGCATTAAGGCAATAAGCGAGGCTACAATAGAGGAGCTTTCAGAGATAAAGGGTATGGGGGTTGCAAAGGCTATCCAGCTCAAGGCCTGTTTTGAACTGGGCAAGAGGCAGGCAATAGAGACAGAATACCCCTATGGAGATTTTGATATAAAAAATCCCCTTGCTGTTGCCAATCTGATAAAAAATACAGTAAAAGACCGGCAAAAAGAACATTTCTTGCTCATTACACTAAACACCCGTAACAGGGTTACAGGCATCATAAATATATCGGTGGGGACATTAAATGCAAGCCTTGTCCATCCACGGGAGGTCTTCAAGGAGGCCATATCCCGATGTGCATCCTCTGTTATCATAGCCCACAACCACCCCTCAGGGGACCCAAACCCCTCTGAGGAGGATATAAATATCACAAGAAGGCTTATAGATGCCGGCAGGATTCTTGGTATAGAGGTCCTTGACCATGTGATAATAGGGAGGCTTTCAGCAAAAAGTGCAGTGACAAAAAAGAATGCAGCAAGGCCAGAAGACTACTGCAGCCTTAAGGAGAGGGGACTAATATAATATGACCACATTTGAGGTAGGCTCTGTTACGGCAAGGGGTGGATTTGCTAATGAGAAAGCTGTTTGTAGGAAGTTCAATAATTGGAAGGAGGACGAGGATGCACGTCTATGGTTAAAGGTTATGGGCTATAATTTAGATAAGATAGATTCTGTTGAGGCCATTCATATACCCTCAAGAATAAAAAGGGAAGATGTTGCAACTTTAGGATTAAACGAAAATTTTGAAGATTTAATGAGATTTAAAAAAGCAGACGCACAGATAAGGATTACGGTTAGGCTTGGTGGAGTTATAAGTGTTGAAAATATTTCTCTGAAAAAAGCCAACTCTGATGCAGATTACAATCAAGTGGACAAAAGGTGGGTTGATACATACAAAGAAATATGGAGATTTGATGAAAATGTGAGGCTTGCACTTAAGCTCTTTACAGGTGAGATAAATCCTTCTTTAAAGTCCAATATTCTAAAAAATATAAACCCGAGAGACAACAGAAGAATTTTTCTTGATGAATTGCCTGATGATTTAAAAAATAAAGTTATAACCTTCTTTGAAAATAATAAGATACTTGTGGTTTCAGATATAATAAAGGGAAGAGGTGGCCTTTCAGCAAATTGGATGCTTGTTACAAGATACAATAGAGATGATTCGACTACCTCATGGATTTTAAAAGATATTAACACAGTAATGAATTTTTTTGGAACAGGCGAAGTCAAAATCTCACCAAGAGGTAGTCTTTATATAGGCCGAATTACCATGCAGAGAAAGGGAGGAACCCCGGATCCAACAAAACTGCAATTTAAGATTAAACCTTGTGATTTGTTCAAAATAGAGATTAATTAAAACAGATTAGGTGATAAAATGTACGAAAACCTTGGCGTGACAATTCTGGCAAAGATTAAGTTTGATTTGAGGGACCCTGATGAAGTCTTTTTTGCACAAAGGGAGATAGACGCCCTTTTAAATACTAAAACCAGATTTATTAAGACCATCGCCTCCCTAATGAGAGAAATACCATTTTCATTACTTGATGAAGAGGTTGTACACTTAATGAATCGGCTAGTATATTTAGGTGAAGGGCAGGCATATTTAACCACCGTCCAACCTATTGATGTTGTTAGCATTATTAAGAGAGTAACTTTTTTCAGAGAGATATATGTAATTTTTATATGTAACAGTGCTACAGCAATAACTTCATTGTTAAAAAGATTAGGGCTGACTCTTACAAACTATAAAACCACTGAAGATAAGATAGATTATAATCCCTATACCCAGATTTTTTTTAAAGATATACCGGATGAGAACACAAAATTAGTCTGTATCCGTTTTTTACCATTCCATACCCTTTTTGAATATGCAACAGAGGTAAAAAAACTCCCAGCAGCGGTTTTTCGACCAAAGAGTAATGAAAACTGGGAGTCTTATTTTTTGGAAAAGGAAAAGGGCATTATTAATGGTATTAGCGAATTAATTGAACACCTAAAGATAGGCCATTATCGTTCTCCTCATTTTGGATTAGGAAAAAACAATATAGGAGATTTTGTTGACTGGGCATCCACTGATCTTCGTAAGCCATTTCTCCACTACTTACATAAATATAAAGGAAAAGGTGACCCTCGAATCTCAAGAGCTTTAATAAACTTACTCAGAGTTAACCAAGGGGATATAATATTAGACCCTTTCATGGGTTCAGGTGCATTTATTGCTGATGCGCCAACCATGGGAATAAATGCGATAGGCATTGAGATTTTGAGCATTGGGAAGATGATTGCGCAAGTTAAGTGTAATCTTGGAATTGATATTGAAAGATTAAGGGAAGAGATAATCAAGATCTTTGAATCAATAGACAGAGGTTTTTCCATTGAAGCTAATCAAGATAGATTGCTTAAACTTAAGGATAAAATAAAATCAAATATAAATGGTTTGAGTGCTTATGGAAAGATTGAACCTCATCTTGGCAGGATAACCTATTTGCTAAAAGAGATAGAAATGGTTAAAGATGAGTCTATAAGGAATTTTTTGTTGATTTTACTGAGTCAACAGATAGTAGAATTTTCAGAAAAAAGTAGGACATGGGATATAATTAATTCTTTTAAATCATATGTAGAAGATAGGTATCTGATTCTTTATGCCACAAAAATAATGGCAGATATATTAAAAGTAGATCTTAATGGTGCAAGAGTTAATATAATTAAGGGTGATTCTACCAATATGTCCATGATTCAAGACAATTCCATAGACGGTATCCTTACTTCACCGCCCTATTTTGACGCTTTGGATTATATAGGAAATAATAAAACCCCAATACTTATACTTGGGTTAGATGAGGATTTGAAATGGGAATCAACAAAAAAGTTTTATGATTCAAGGCACAGAGAAGATATTCCATATGAACAGATGCCACTTTTTGTTTGTGACAGGTATCTTTCTGTTAAACTTCCTGATTCGAGTTTTGAGCTTATAAATTTATTAAAAAAGTCAAGGAGACAATACAAATCAGACATAGTTGAGAATTATTTAAAAATGATGAAGCTTTCCTTTGAAGAGTGCTATAGGGTTTTGAAGCAGAATAAACATTACTTAATGGTTATAAGCAAATACCACTTATGGGTGATCAATGGAAAAGAAGAGTTGATAGAGACATCCTCTATTTTAGGTGATTTAGGAAAGCAGGCGGGCTTTAAATTAGTAGATATAATTGAACATGGTCTTTCTAAGGCAGATAAGGGAAAGATTGGGGTAGAAGATATATTGGTTTTTCAAAAATTATGAAAGAAAAAGACAAGAGAATTTTAAAGGCGAATTTTTTAGATGAGATAACAGAGAAGTCAAGGGAGAAGATATCATCATGCTACCAGTGCTACAGGTGCACAAATGGCTGTCCTATGGCAGAGAGTATGGATATATATCCCCATAAGATTATGAGATACATCTTGCTCGGGGAGAGGAAAAAGGTACTCTGTTCAGGTGCTATATGGGCATGTCTTATGTGCAATACATGCAGTATACGCTGCCCCAATGACATTGATGTAGCCCATGTCTTTGAGACATTAAGGAGAATAGCAATAAAAGATGGGGTGGCAGCGAATGATAACCTATGGGAGTTTGAGAGGCTTTTCCTTGAAAGTATAAAAAATTACGGGAGATTATATGAGCTTGCCACCATCCTTCATTACAAGTTAGAAAAAAAGGAGTTTTTTAAAGACACTGTGATGGGTATTAAGATGATGCTCAAGGCAAGGATGGGCATACTACCCCACAGCATCAAGGATAAGAGACACATCAAAGGGGTCTTTGAAAAGATAGAAAAAGGTCGCAGTGAGGTATAAAAAAGGTCTCCAACCATAGGATACATATGAGACCCTGGTTAATCCAACCTTTTTGGGATTTAACATAAGATTGATAAAGATGAGGATTGAGATTGAAACCCCAGGCAAGAAGATTTAGATTCCACAGTTTGTCTATAGATTTTAGTCTATAGCCTATAGTCTTTTGTCATGCCGGTACTTTCATATTACCCAGGCTGTTCTCTAAAGACATCGAATAGATTTTATGAAAAATCCATAAGAGATGTATCTCTATTCTTCGATATTGAGCTCAGAGAGATTAATGACTGGTCATGCTGCGGTGCCTCTTCTGCCAGTGCCGTTGATGACCTCCTTGCCTATGCCCTGCCAGCAAGAAACCTCGCCATAGCCGAGACTGAGGGCTATCACATCATATGCCCATGCCCTGCATGTTATCAGAGGTTGAAGGTTGCCAATGAGAAGATTAGGGTTGATAAGGGTCTGATGGATGAGGTCAATGATGCTATAGCACCACTTAGTTGTTATGGTTCCATGGAGGTTAAGAATATTATAGAGTTATTCACTGAATATGTGGGTATAGAGAGGATTGCTGCAAGTATCAATTATGACCTGTCATCTATAGCGGTTGTGCCTTATTACGGCTGTGTCCTCACGAGGTCATGGAGGATAAAGCCCTTTGATGATACAGAAGACCCTGTTAGCATGGACAATATAATCTCAGCAGCAGGGGCATCTGTGATTTCCTGGCAATATAAGATGGAGTGCTGTGGTGCAGGCAAGACCATAACCGATAAAGACACTACCTTAAGGCTTTCTTCACGGATTATGGATATGGCATTGAAGAAAGGTGCAGACGCCATTGTCACACCATGTCCATTATGTCAGTTGAATCTTGATTTATTGCCGATTATGGGTAGAAGGCATGAAAGTATCCCCGTGCTTTTTATAACAGAGGTCATTGAGATGGCAATCCATGGTAGGATAGGTGGAGGTAGATCGCACATTGTGCCTGTTGATGGCCTTTTAAAAAAGATGAAAAATGCTTGAGTTTTGCAGACTAAAAGGAACAGACACAGAAGATGGATATAATGGATAGGCTAAATTTTATAAAGAAATATGACCCTGATGGAGCAGCAAGGATTGAAAAGCTTTTATCAAAAAAAGATGGGTTACAACAGTCCAACGCATATGGAGAGAGTTTTACCGAGAGGCAATTCTATCTTGTGTTTAACCCCCTCATTGATGCGGCATGGGAGAGGGCAAAGATACTGGAGGTTCTATCAGGGGGTGATACGACAATAATCCATATTGCAGGGGTCCTACAAATGGAGAGGTCGAGGGTCTTTAACCATATAAAGGAACTCAAAAGGAGAGGCCTCATTGAGATAAGTGGTTATGATGGCCGTGACCCAATCTATTGTCTTAAAAGGTGACATGGGAGAATGGACAGAAAGGTAGGCAAGGTCCTTGTAATAGGTGGCGGTATCGGGGGTATGGAGGCATCTTTAAACCTTGTGGAGGCAGGTTTTAAGGTATATCTCGCAGACAGAAAGCCCAATATAGGCGGTAATATGGCACAGCTCGATAAGATATTCCCTACCAATGACTGCTCCATGTGTGTTATGGCACCCAAGCTTGTAGAGGTCGGCAAGAATCCCAATATAGAACTCCTTATGAACTCTGAGGTCTTTGCCATAGAGGGCGAGGCAGGCAATTTTACCGTAACCCTGAGGACAAGGCCAAGGAGGGTATTACATGAAAGATGCACATCCTGTGGCCTATGCGGTATAAACTGTCCCTTAGAGGTAGGTGATGTCTACAATGAAAACCTCTCTCTGAGGGGTGCGGCATTTATAAACTTCCCCCAGGCAATACCCTCTACGTATATGATAGACAGGCAGCTATCGCCCTGCATATTTACCTGTCCCATAAATCTCAATGCAAGGGATTATATTGCCCTTATAGCAGAGGGGCGGTTTCTTGATGCACTGGATCTTATAAGGGAAAAACTGCCCTTTCCCGGTATTATAGGCCGTATATGTGCCCATCCCTGTGAGGAGATGTGTCTAAGGGGTAAAGAGGTTGACCAGCCCATAGCAATATGCGCCCTCAAGAGGTTTGTGGCGGACTATGAGTTGGGCAAGAGACAGATTCCAATACCTGAGATAAAACAGGAAAAGAATAGTAGGGTGGCAGTGATAGGGGGTGGCCCGGCAGGTGTTACATGTGCCATCGAACTGAGGAAAGAGGGCTACAGGGTGACCATATTCGAGGCATATGACAGGCTCGGTGGGATGCTTTATCTGGGTGTGCCTGCCTACAGACTCCCAAGGGATGTCCTTGAGCGAGAGATGTCTATTGTGGAGAAGATGGGCATAGAGGTTCGGTTCAATACAAGGGTTGGTAGGGATATATCCCTGGATTCTATATTTGATAACTTTGATGCCACATTCATAGGCTCGGGTGCCCATGGCAGAAGGAGACTGGGTATAGAGAATGAGGATGCACAGGGCGTGCTTGATGCCTTGAGTTTTCTAAGAGGTATTAATCTTGGCAGGCCTGAAAACATGGGGAAGAGGGTTATTGTCTTGGGAGGCGGAAACGTTGCCATGGATGCAGCACTTACCGCAAAGAGATGTGGCGCAGAAGAGGTGATTATAGTAGCCCTTGAGAAATGGGAGGATATGCCTGCCCACAGGTGGGAGATAGGACAGGCAATTGAGGAGGACATAAGGATATACAACTCCTGGGGTCCCCACAGGATATATGCAGAGGGGGGTGTATTTACCGGTATAGAGCTTAAGAGGTGCATCAGGGTCTTTAATGAAAAGGGGGAGTTCGAGCCTTTATTTGATAGCACTATAACCCGTTATTTCCAGGGGGACAACCTCATCCTCGTTATCTATGAGACAATAGATACAGCATATCTCAAGGACTACAGAGAGATAGAGCGTCTCCAGGACGGCAGGATAAAGGTGGATAGGGTTACCCTTGAGACAACAAAGAAGGGTGTCTTTGCAGGGGGTAATGCTGCAACCGGACCAAAGACTGCCATAGATGCCATAAGCCAGGGCAAGAGGGCAGCAGAATCTATCAAGAGATTCCTTGAGGGGCAGGACATGAGGGCAGGCAGGCTTGCAGAGGATGACAAGATACTCGACGAACCACCATTCCCTGTCCAGAAAAAACCAAGGGTAAACATACCCAGGAGACCTGTTAATGAAAGGTCTGGCTTTGCCGAGATAAACCTGTGTCTCTCCCAGTCATCGGCAGTAGAGGAGGCAAGGCGGTGCCTAAGCTGCAGGAGGTGCCTGGGGTGCGGTATATGCCAAGAGGTGTGCAGACCAGAGGCAATAGAATACAGCCAGGTGCCTGTGGAGACAAAGGTCAATGTGGGCAGCATCATAATATCTACAGGTTATGATGAGTTTGATCCAAGGCAGCTAAAAGAATACGGTTACGGTAGGTGCAGAAATGTCCTGACAAGCATAGAATACGAGAGGGTTTTGTCTGCCACAGGACCTACAGAGAGCAAGGTGCTCAGGCCCTCTGACGGTAAGATACCCAGAAAGATTGCCTTTATCCAGTGTGTCGGCAGCAGAAATAAGCTCAATGAATACTGCTCATCTGTATGCTGTATGTATGCCACAGAGGAGGCAATTATATCCAGGGAACACCAGCATGATATAGAGTCCACAATCTTCTATATGGATATAAGGACCTTTGGAAAGGGATATGAGCACCTCTATGAACAGGCAAGGAGCAAGTATGGCGTAAGATATATAAAATCCCTTGTATCGAGGGTTATAGAAGACCCTGACACGCAGGACCTGGAGATAACCTTTGTAGATGAGTCAGGAAACCTTAAATCAGAGTGGTTTGAGCTTGTTATCCTATCTGTGGGTCTGAGGCCATCAAAACAGCTAAAACAGCTTGCAGAGACCCTTGGTGTAAAATTGAACAGCTATGGGTTTATAGAGACCGACCCCAAAAAACCCCTTGCCACATTGAAAGATGGCATATATCTGTGCGGTGCATGCGGGTCACCAAAGGATATAACAGAGACTGTGATTGATGGAAGCGGTGCTGCGTGTGAGGCATCGAGACCATTAAAAGAGGCAAGGTGGTGTGATATGGATATAAAGACACAACCACCAGAGAGGGATGTGGCCAATGAGGTGCCGAGGATAGGGGTATTTATATGTAACTGCGGGGTAAACATAGGCGGTATTGTAGATGTACCGGCAGTGAAAACCTATGCCGAGACACTGCCTGGTGTTGTCATAGCCCATGAGAATCTCTTTACATGCTCCCAGGATACCCAGGAGAAGATAAAAAAGACTATAGAAGAATACAACCTCAACAGGGTTGTTGTGGCATCGTGCTCTACAAGGACACATGAACCCCTTTTCAGGTCACTGATAAGGGATGCAGGGCTCAATAAATACCTGTTTGAGATGGCAAATATAAGGGACCAGTGCTCATGGGTCCATATGAATGAAAGAGATGGGGCAACAGAAAAGGCAAAGACCCTTGTCAGGATGGCAGTTGCCAATGCTGCCCAGATAGAACCATTGATAGAAAAGTCTGTGACTGTTGAAAGATCCTGCCTTGTTGTAGGTGGCGGTCTGGCTGGCATGACAGCCTCTTTAAACCTTGCTGACCAGGGCTTTAAGGTCTTTTTGGTAGAGAAGGAGGGCGTGTTAGGGGGTAATCTCAGATACATCTATAACACATTAGACAGGATAGATACACAGGGGTTTCTTTCTGATATGGTTGACAGGGTATTCAAGCATCCTAATATAGAGGTTATGACGGATTCAATCATAACAGGGCATTCAGGATTTAAAGGGAACTTTGAGACCGAGATATTAAGATGTAATAGCAGTCTCAAAGAGACAATAAGACACGGTGGTGTCATTATAGCTACAGGCGGAGAAGAATTAAAGCCCTATGGACTCTATGGATACGGGGATAGCAGTATTATCATGACCCAGATGGAGCTTGAGTCAGCCATTAGAGACAACAGGGTCTCCCACATTGATAGATGTGTGATGATACAGTGCGTGGGCTCAAGGGATACTGCAAGGCCATACTGTAGCAGGATATGCTGTCTTACGGCTATAAAAAATGCCATAAAGCTCAAGGAGATGTCTTCTGATTCTCACATATTAATACTCTACCGGGATATGATGACCTATGGGTTTTACGAGCAATACTACCGTTTGGCAAGGCAGATGGGGATAGGGTTCATAAGGTTTGATGCATCCAGACCCCCAATTGTAGAACCAAAAGGGGACTATGTCCATATAACATGCCATGATAAAGCATTGTCAGAGGACATAGAGATTGACGCAGATATAGTTGGGCTGAGCTGTGCCATAGTACCCAGGGAAAATACGGATATTGCCAATATCTTCAGACTACCAAGGACAACCGAGGGCTTTTTCCTTGAGGCGCATATGAAACTCAAGCCCATAGACTTTGCCTATGATGGTGTATACCTTGCCGGATTGTGCCATTCGCCAAGGACCATAAAAGAGACCATTATCCAGGCAGAGGGGGCAGCTGCAAGGGCCATAACCATACTGGCAAAGGATACGATACCTGTTGGTGGTGTTGTGGCTTATGTGGATGGAGAAAAATGCGCTGCCTGTCTTACCTGTGTGAGGGTATGCCCTTTCTCTGTGCCTTTTATCAATGAAAGGGGTGAGGCAGAGATAGATATAAATAGGTGCAAGGGGTGTGGTATATGTGCTGCTGAATGCCCTGCCAGGGCTATTGATATAATGCATTACAGGGACAGACAGATTATCGAGAAGACCCTTGCCGTATGCGGGGAATAAATCAGCAAAGGGTAAAAGATTAAAAAAAGATGCTTTATAAAAGAGTTCAAATTAGAATTACAAAAAGCATTAAGCCTGTGGTCTATGGGGTAACCGATGGAGAGATTTGAACCGGATATCATAGCCTATTGTTGTGAATACTGAGGTTATACTGCTGCGGACCTGGCAGGTTCCATGCGGATTTCATACCCGACCAGTATAAAGATCATAAAGGTGCCATGTACAGGTAGGGTCGATATAATCCATATACTCAAGGCATTCGAGGCAGGTGCGGACGGCGTATATCTTGTCGGGTGCCTTGAGGGGGACTGCCACTATCTTAATGGGAATATCCGTGCAGGAAAGAGGGTAAAATATATTAAAAAACTCCTCGAAGAAACAGGCATAGGCAGTGACAGGGTCTCCATGTATAATGTATCTTCTGCAGAGGGTATGAAATTTGCAGAGATTGCCAGGGAGTTTACCGAAAAGATAAAGGCCCTGGGGCCCAATCCATTGAAATTGATTAGGGTTTAATTTTAATTTCAGTAATAAGAAAAAGGGGTCATATATGATAGTTGCAGACAGAAAGCCTTTTGATGAGATAATTAAAATGCTTGCCCCATACAGTAATATACTCGTCCTTGGTTGCAATGAGTGCGTAACCGTGTGCGCTGTAGGGGGTGCAAAGGAGGTGGCCATCCTTGCATCCCAGATAAGGATGAGGAGGATGACTGACGGGGTAAAAACAAAAGTGGATGAAAAGACCCTGGAGAGGCAGTGCGATACTGAGTATCTTGAAGAACTAAAGGATGTAATAGGTAGTTATGATGCTGTCCTATCCCTTGCCTGTGGCTGCGGGGTCCAGTTTTTAGGCGAGAGATATATAGATACACCTGTGCTGCCTGGCGTAAATACAACCTTTATGGGTGTTACAGAGAAGCAAGGGTTCTGGACCGAGAGGTGCCAGGGCTGCGGGAACTGTGTCCTTGATAGGACCATGGGCATATGCCCTGTAACCCGCTGTGCAAAGAGTATCTTTAACGGCCCGTGTGGTGGGTCCTGGGGAGGAAAGTGCGAGATAGATAAAGATTTACCCTGTGCCTGGCATCTCATAATCGAGCGATATAAAGAAAGAGGCAGGATGGATGCGTTCATGGAGATAATACCCCCCAAAGACTGGTCAACGGCCAGGGATGGGGGTCCGAGAAAGAGGCACAGAGAGGACATGGAGATATGAGCACACAGGGTAATCTGGAGAGGGTATTAAGGTCAGGGGGTTTTGTAGTTACAGCAGAGTGTGGACCGCCGAGGGGTGTCGCACCGGATATGATAAGGAAAAAAGGTGAGATGTTGAAGGGATATGTGGATGCAGTAAATGTCACCGATAACCAGACTGCAGTGGTAAGGATGAGCAGCCTTGCATCCTCTGTTATCCTGAAGGATATGGGTATTGACCCTGTTATGCAGATGGTCTGCAGGGATAGAAACAGGATAGCCATCCAGAGCGATGTCCTTGGCGCTGCAGCCCTGGGAATAAAAAATATCCTCTGTCTATCCGGTGACCACCAGCGATTTGGAGACCATAAGGGTGCAAAAAATGTCTTTGATATAGACTCGGTTCAACTCATCCAGTGTATAAAAGGTATGAGGGATGATGGCAGGTTTTTAAGCGGGGAGGAGGTAAAACCAGGTCCGTCTATCTTTATAGGTTGTGTGGAGAACCCATGTATAGAACCCCTTGAGATAAGGGCTATGAGACTTGCAAAAAAGACCTCTGCCGGTGCCCAGTTCTGCCAGACCCAGTGTGTATTTAATTTAGGGAGTTTTGAGAGGTGGATGGAGATGGTGAGGCAGCTCCATCTCCATGAAAAAGTCAGTATTATTGCAGGGGTTACACCATTGAGGTCTGTAGGTATGGCAAACTATATGAAGAAAAATGTCCCGGGGATGGATGTGCCTGATGAACTGATAGATAGACTGAAGGGCGTCCCTAAGGAAAAGACATCAGAGGAAGGTATAAGGATTTGTGTTGAGACAATAGAAAGGCTCATGGGTATAGAAGGCGTAAGAGGGATCCATATAATGGCAATAGGATGGGAAGATGTGGTCCCTGAGATAGTCAAATCAGCAGGGCTCTATCCAAGACCATGATTGAAGGCCTTTATCATTCTCTCGTTGCCCAATGCTGATATCCTATTTTTATCTAACAATCTGTCTGATTCCCTACCATAGGTTTCTATTATCCCAGAAAATATATTGTTTTAAGAGTTGATAGACAGTAAAATAGAAGTAATAAGTAAAATGAATTTGGAGGTATTTCTATGCAATATAAGGTAAATCTCAAAAAGACAGAAGAAGGTTATTCTGTATGGGTACCTGGGCTGCCAGGCTGTTGGTCACAAGGCAAGACAGAGGCAGAGGCATTAGAAAACATTAAAGATGCCATAAAAGCGTATTTAGAAACCGTGGAGGAATTGACAAAGGATAAAGAATCTCGCTATGTAGAAGTAGCTCATGCCTAAGTTGTCAGGGAGTAAATCACCAGCGGGCTGTTAAAGCTTTTCAAAAAGCAGGCTTCTGGATTGTCAGAGAAGGCAAGCATATTACTATGACTAATGGTGAACGCATCATTACAATTCCAAGAGCAAACCCTGTTGATACCTTTACGATGGCTGGAATAAAGACCTTTGCACGGCACATCCCCAAAAATATATTGAGCCCTAACTCCTCTATCC